>Ga0181599_1000338_pt1 | contig 48602 bp, 41 predicted proteins | sample 041ome_3_FD_148658 | JGI IMG/M metagenome (GOLD analysis project Ga0181599, IMG submission 148658) | Coastal salt marsh microbial communities from the Groves Creek Marsh, Skidaway Island, Georgia - 041405US metaG (spades assembly) | ecosystem: Environmental > Aquatic > Marine > Intertidal zone >...
TCACCATGAAGCTGGTGCATGGTTATACCCTCCGGGAGATTCTTGATTACCGCGAACGTTATGATTTAAGCCAGCTAGTGGATGTTATTATCCAGGTTGCACATGCGCTCGAATACGCTCATGCCCATGGTGTCGTGCACAGGGATATCAAACCGGAAAATATTCTCGTAGGACCATTTGGCGAGGTTGTCTTAATGGACTGGGGCTTGGCAAAAGTCTGGAAAACTGATGGTTCCGATGCTGTGCTACCTTCGGACAAGGACGATACCTATTCAGATGACCTGAGTATCACCAGAAGAGGCAAGTTACAGGGAACAGTTATTCATATGTCGCCGGAGCAAATTGACAAAGCGCCTGACATAGATGGCCGCACTGATATATATAGCCTTGGCACAATTCTTTACGAAATTCTGACAGGCAAAACACCTTCAGACGCAGACAGCATGGATAAGATTATCGATAATATTAAAAATCATGAACCGCCACTGCCTTCTGAGACCACCTCGCTTTACATTCCTCCTTTGCTAGAAAAAGCAACCATGGCATGCTTAAAGAAAAAGCCGGAAGATCGTATACAAACAGCTAATGAACTAATTCGACTATTGCAGGAAGACTGGTCGTAAACTAATTTAGCCCTGCCATTACCATCGTGATGTTATCTCTGGCACCTTTATTGTTAACCTGTTCTAGTAAATACTGCAGACAAGCATTCATATCATTTGCATTATTCAATACGGCCTGCAAAATATTTTCATCTGAGACCAGATCAGACAAACCATCTGTGCAGGTAAGTACAATATCTCCCGGTTGTAATGGGGATTTACCAAAGCCCGGGTTAAGACTGTTGCCCGCTCCTACCATACGCGTCAATACGTGATTCGACCGTGCATGTAAATTAGGGACCAGATCCTGATTCAACTTATTTTGCGAAAGTGTATGGTCAGTTGTCAGCTGGGTAATTTTTTTATCCGCTATGGAAACATGATAAAGACGCGAATCACCCACGTAAGAAAAATAAACGAAATCATCATCCACATAGACACAGGTCAGGGTAGTACCCATCTGCTGGTGAGAAGGCTTCTGTACTTTCATTTCGATGACTTTTTGATTGGCAAAAACAACTGCTTTATTTAACAGTTTGACGGGATCTTCAACATCCAGCTGGTTGTTTTCATCGAATTCGTTTTCCAGTAAGGCATAAGCACTTTCTGCTGCCAGACGACTGGCCACTTCGCCATAGTCATAGCCACCAACGCCATCTGCAACAATGATGAGGTGGTACTCACGACTAAAGAGACAGAAATCTTCATTTTTTGAGCGTACCAGACCAGAGTCTGTTAAAGAATTAATTTTCAGCATAGAAAAAATTCAGCTGGCTGATTTTTAACTTCAAGTTTAACCTGAATAAAGGCTGATCCGAATAGCTAGGGGATTATTTTTCCTGTTCACTGCTTCTGAGAAGAAGCTCATTTTAAAAAATAGCCTGCCTAAAATGAAACTGGGCAGCAATAATTAAATTGCTGCCCAGTTAGTGAACATTATATTTTAGATAATTTAAAAATCTATCAACTTAAATAGTGCTATACCCCTGAGTTCTCAAAGAAACTGAAGAACGCAGTCATGATAACTGTACAGATCACCAGAGTGATTAACATAACCGGCAGACCTTTCCTGAACCAGAGTCCCGGAGTAATAGCCAGACTGGGATCACCCTGATCTTTCGCCATTTTCTCGGATATGGTGACGATGAATACGTTAGCGGTTGAACCCAGATGAGTACCGTTACCACCCATACCCACACCGGCTGCCAATGCCCACCACAGAGGTGAAACATTAATGCCCTGCGCTTCCATGCCCAGAATAATAGGGATCATGGCCGCTGTGAAAGGAATGTTATCAATCGCTGCCGAGAATGCAGCAGACACCCACAGCAAAATAATGCAGGTTGTCAGCAGCCCGTAATTCTCCACAAAAGGAATCACAAACTGGCCGATAAACATCAGGAATTCACTATGCTCCACGCCGCCCACAATAATGAACAGGGAAATAAAGAACATCAGCAAGGCCAGCTCAATCTCGGCAAAGCTTTCTTCCAGATCGATATCCTTACTGATGAATACCAACAAGGTTAAACCCAAGGCTGTAACAAACCAGGGCTCCCAATGCAGGGAATTATGCAAAATAAAGCCAATGACCATAACGCCCAAAACGGCTAAAGCGCCATACCAGGTCTTGGGATCGGACAATGGCTCCCTGTCAGTTAGAGCAAGCTCTGCGGGTTTTACTGACAGCTCCTTTTTAAACAGCAAGCGCAGGAAAAAAAGAATGGCTATCCAGGCCAGGAATACCATTGGGAACATGTGCTCAGCAAAGGTGACAAAATCAATATCCGCTGCAGAACCGATCATCAGATTGGGTGGATCACCCACCAGGGTAGCCACACCACCAGTATCAGATAACAGCGCCGCTGCCAGCAGGAATGGAATGGCACTGACGCGCAAAGACTGGCAGATTAAAATAATCAGTGGTCCGAAAATAACCACGGTCGTGACATTGTCCAACAATAAGGAAAGTACAGTAACCAGTGTTCCCATCATGGCCAGCAATAAAAACAATCGCCCTTTACTGAAGTCGGCAATGGCATAGGCCAATTGCTGGAAGCCACCTGTCGGGATCATGATGGCGACGATGGTCATCATCCCCCCTAAAAGAAACACCACATTCCAGTCAATCGCTTCTACGGCTTCCTCAGGCCCATAAAAACCGAAGATCTGGCCTGCAATCATCATCACAGCAGCACCTGCCATGGCTACTTTTACCCTGTGAATGCCATGTACGCCTTCTGTAAAAATTGCTATAAACGTTACCGCTAGAATAATCCCGGAAACCAGCATTTCAGTGTTCCAAACAAGTGTTTCCATAATAAATAACTACCTCGATTTCAATTTCGCCTGTTTTCGGCGCTCAACTCCAGGATACCAAAAGCTTTAGTCTGCGATGTCGGTTCCAGGATTATTATAAATATGCGGGATTTTGATCAGAGTCACCCATAATTTTGAAAGGGAGATACTAATAGTTCTCACTAGTGTATTCAAGAAAATTTGGAATTTACTCCGCACATGTAGGCTTGTGGAAATTGCCATGCTAGGATCTCGAGCCATAATCACACAGCGCACAGAATGTAAGTCGCAGATTAAATTGCAGAACTGGAGAGGCTGAATGAGCTGGCACCTGGCCAGAATCAGTCATCACTACATGAGTTCGTTCACCTGGGATTCAGACAACACCATTCAGTCTGGTCTTTAATCTGATCTAAGTGGCTGGTGTTCTAATGACCATATTACGAATCTCAGACATATCTTCCATGGCAAAGCGGATACCTTCACGCCCCAGACCGCTTTCTTTCACGCCACCATAGGGCATATTGTCAACGCGGTAGGAAGGCACATCACCAATTACTACCCCACCCACTTCAAGGGTGTCCCAGGCTTTGTGTGCCTTATAAATATCCCTGGTGAAAATTCCGGCTTGTAAACCGAACTGACTGTCATCCACCATCTTCAGCGCATCATCAAAATCACTGAATTTGGTTATCACAGCAACCGGACCAAAAGCTTCTTCGGTGCAGATCGATAAATCCTTTGGTACGTTTTCCAGCAGGGTTGCCGGCAACATAGTGCCTTCACGCTGCCCGCCACAAAGAATGTCGGCACCGGCTGCTGCCGCTTCGTCTATCCAGTTCTGCAGACGCTCTGCTTCACCTTCCGAAATCATGGGCCCAATAAAGGTATCCTCATTTTTGGGATCACCCATGATGAGTGCTTTGGTTCTGGTGACCAGTTTGGCTTTGAATTCATCATAAACATCAGTGTGTACAATAATGCGCTGTACACCAATACAACTTTGACCACTTTGGTAAAAAGCGCCGAACACGATACGTTCAACGGCATCATCAAGATCCCAGTCATTATTGACGACACAGGCCGCATTACCGCCCAGTTCCAGTACGACTTTTTTCTTGCCGGATTTCTTCTTCAAATCCCAGCCAACAGCTGGCGAACCGGTGAAGCTTAACAATTTCAGTCGCTCATCCGTGGTAAACAGCTCGGCGCCATCACGACGGCAAGGCAAAATGGAAAAAGCACCTTCCGGTAAATCTGTTTCAGCCAGCACTTCACCAATAATCAAGGCACCAATGGGCGTTAAACTTGCTGGTTTCAGCACAAATGAACAACCCACAGCCAAAGCTGGCGCAACTTTATGGGCAGCCAGATTCAATGGAAAATTAAATGGCGAAATAAAGGAACAAGGCCCAATAGGTACACGCTGAAACATGCCTCGATAACCCTTGGCACGTGCAGAGATTTCCAGATTTTGCACTTCCCCGTTAAATCGTACAGACCTCTCTGAAGCTAAACGAAAGGTATCAATCAAGCGCGTCACTTCACCGCGTGAATCCTTAATCGGCTTACCGGCTTCAATGCATAAGGCCTCTGCCAGCTCTTCACTACGTTTGGTAAAACGTTGAACGCAATGATGCAGGATAGCCTGACGTTCATAAGCCGGCATGGCATTCAGTGCGGGTTGGGATTTAACGGCAGCAGCAATTGCCTGGTCGATATGCTCAGGGGATGCCATGGCCACCTTGGTAGCGACTTCACCTGTGTATTTGTCATAAACGTTTAAATCGGTATTAGGTTGTTCCGGCTTGTTTGCCAAATAAAAAGGATAGCTCTCTTGCAACATAATACTCTGCCTTTTTTTAGTTTAAGCTGGCAATTGCTGCGTCATAATCCGGCTCATCTGCAATTTCGCCGACAAGTTGAGAGTAAAGTACAGTGCCTTCTTCATCAATAACGACAACAGCACGTGCCGTTAAACCCTGCAATGGTCCATCCGTTTGTTTGACTCCGTAGTCAGCAGCAAAATCTGAACGGAATGCAGAAGCCGGTACAACATTTTCCAAACCTTCTGCACCACAAAACCGCCCCATCGCAAAAGGCAGATCCATTGATGCACAAACCACAGCCGTGTTATCCAGGCTACTGGCTTTGGCATTAAATTCACGCGCCGAACTCTGACACACTGGCGTATCAATACTTGGAAAAATATTCAATATGACGCGCTTACCTTTTAAATCATTGCTGCTTAATTCGGACAAATCAGTTTTCAGCAAAGTAAATTCCGGCGCTTTCGATCCTGCCTCTGGCAGTTCACCGTTAGTTTGAATTGGGTTACCTCTTAATGTTATTTCAGCCATGTTATTTCCTTTTGTTAAAAAAATTTATATCGTTTTTCAGTAGTATTTAATACCGACTTCATCATCAGCCGGTTTTTTATTTATTCCATTCTGTTCAGCAATTGATAAGCAATGCGTGAAGACTTGAATGAACCCACCCATACTTCTTTACCACCAGGGATAATCGCCATGGTAGCCCCACTGAATGCAGGTGTGGCAACTGTATCCATAATAATATGATCTTGCATGGTTTCAGGATGAATAGCGACAGCCACAGTACCGCGCGGGCAATTGCTGACCGGTGGAAGCCCGGTTCCGGCACACACTGGTTCATCATCACGCATGCCTGCGGTCAACAAATAGCCATTGCTGTCGTAAACAACATTATCCGGAGCAAAGCCCAAAGTTCTGGTGCGCCTTAATACCCGTGTCGGATTGCTGTTGGCTAATGTAATGATGGCACTTAAGCCTGATGCAGCAACAAAAATTTCACTCCCATCCTCTGAAACCTGGATGCCATTGTTACCAGGTAATTCTGATCCTTCCAATTTGACGAAACCGGCAGAACCAGGGGTCCATTTATAGACCGCCCCCGTGGGGACACCTGATAGCAATTCCTCAAAACTGAAACCGGGATGCATTAAAACGGTAGCCAGGATCGTCCCATCACTCATGGCACTGACGTCATTGGCATCGAGGCCATCAGGCATTAATACACAACCCACCCAGGTTATGCGTGGCACTTGATAATTGGCATCGATTTCGAAAACTTCTACTGCCTCACGCTCGCCATGGCCTGTCGCATATAAGCTATAAATACCATTACTGCTGGGATAGGTCTGTATCCCCAGGCCGTGAGTCTCAAAGTTAGTCAAATCCGGTGCGCCCGGACAGGCTCCGTATAAAGTACGGTTTAAAATGTTTCTACCAACTCGTGGAGAGTACAGCTCTGTCACGTCCTTGCTTACCGCATTAACAAGATACAGGCCAACTGGATTTTCTGTAGAAAAAGAACCGGTAACTACCCAGTCAGTGCCGGGAATAATAACCATATCCTCGGGTATACCAATATCACAGATAAAATTGATGCCGCCTGTACTACTGCAATCCTGTTCTGAGTTGCTATCAGCAGCATTTACATTGACTGCAACAAAAATCAACAACAGCACCATGATACTTTTCTGAATACTTTCCTGAATCTTTCGCATTATTTTCACTCCAGAATTTATGATGAAAGCCGGATATTACCACAAACAGTGACCGTTAATTGCTTAATCTCAAGGCTCTGTGAGACAGCAGTTGAAGATTTTAAGCATCATGCTAGGATTCGTCAGCTACATTAACCCTTATCGACAAAGCCCGGAGAATAACAATGAATAAACCCCGAATTGTGCTAACAGCACTCACCTGCTTACTGGCTTCAACTGCCAGCTTTTCACAAGATAATGAACAACCAGAAATGTCTTTTTTTATTACCAGTGTTGGCTCAGGTGATGGCGGCAACCTTGGCGGGCTTGCCGGTGCCGATGCCCATTGCCAGGCTCTGGCAGCTGCTGTGGGTCGAGGTGATTCCACCTGGCGAGCCTATTTGAGCACCCAGGGTCCAAATGCTGTCAATGCCCGTGACCGAATTGGTGACGGCCCCTGGTATGGCGCCGCTGGTAACTTGATTGCACGTGATCAGGATCATCTGCATGGTGACACGCTGGAACAGGCACGCCTTGGCAATGGTCTGCATCCTTTTCATGCACGCACTGAAAAGGGTGACTTTGTTAATGGCATCATGGCCAGAGAATTCGGCCTGGGCCCCAGTGAGCATGATATTCTAACTGGCTCAACCCCTGATGGACGCGCATACCCGGCCGGTGACGACCAGACCTGTTCAAACTGGACCAACAATAGTGGCGGTAGCGCCAGAGTTGGTCACCATGATCGTCATGGCTTTATGGACAATTCCTGGAATTCCACGCATAACACACGTGGCTGCAGCCAGGAAGAGCTTATTCCAAGTGGTGGTGCAGGTCTGTTTTATTGTTTTGCTATAGATTAGTTTATAGCGCTAAATGAACCCACAAAATGGCTGACAGATTGTATTTGTCAGCCATTTTTTATGTCGCAAATTTGGTACTATTAGCAGACTATGGTTCATTGCGATCAATTAGCACAAACAACAGTGATTACCCTCCTGCCTAACCGCAGCGCAAGCTGGGGGGAGACACGTCTCTTTATTTTTATTATCTGTGGGGTAATGCTTGCAATTGGCACTTTTTGGGCCTTTGCCGGTGCCTGGATGATCTTGCCTTTTTCCGGTATCGAAGCAGGACTGGTAGCCTTTCTGTTTTACCGTGTGTGCCTGGCCACTTATCATAAGCAGGTTATTACTTTTTCCAATGACAGTGTTTTAATCCAGTTTGGCAGGCATTTTCCTAAACGCAGCTGGCGTCTCCCCCTTAACAATGTTTATCTTGCATTGACAGAGCCCAAGCAGAAATTCTCGCCTGTCAAAATCAATGTCAGTGATGGTAAACAAAGCATAGAACTTGGGGCTTTTCTAAACAAAGAAGACAAGCAGCTCGCACTTCTCAATCTCAAAGCTGCAGGCCTGCAAATTAAAAAATACCAACAGGCCGATTAATTCTGCCACAATTACTGGCCCAAATTTGTACTGGGCCAAATTTGATTTTTTATAGTATTATTTAGCCATGCCAATTTACGAATACAAATGCCGCAGCTGTGGCCACCAATTTGAGAAAATCGTTAAGATAAACGAGAACCCGGATTGTGTGGCCTGTCAAAGTTCCGATCTGGAAAAGCTATTTAATGCCCCCGGCATACGCACGACAAAAAGCCAGCGTCGCTCAGAAACTCAAGAACGTGCAGATAGAAGCAAGGTGCACAAGGACATAAAAGTTGCGGAAAGCGACTTCCTTAAGAAAGAGCTCAGCCACGATCACTCACACTAAACAAACATGGTGAGAGCACTAATTCCGTGTTTTCTAAGCCTGCCCTTTGACAAACATCAAGCAGCACTGTTTCAATAACAAAAACTTTTGATCAGAATACTCTTAGAGAATTCGGAGAGTATGAATATGTTTAAAGTTAAGGCATGTCGAATTTTCTGCAATTCTGCACGGCCCTTTTCATCTAGTGCGTGAATGATTTCTTCATTTTCCATTTCAGTGACCTGTTCACTGAAATATGCTTGTGAGTTCTATCTACCCGGGAAGTTATCTCTACCTGTTTATCCAGTAAATTTTTTTAACTGTTTGTAAATCTATATGCTTTCTCCGCTTTATTTTCAGCTATTCCCCTGTTTAATGATTAGTTTATGTTTTGTTTCGTTTAAATGATAATCACAACAACATAACTCAAGCATGATTCAAATCATAAAGTTTTCAAATAGGTGTCAGAACCCCTTATTGACACCCAAGGCATATGCAGAATAGCATTTCTGTGACTATATACACACGTTAGATATTAATCATAAAGGAAGTCTAATTTTGAAATATTTAAGTTTTATCAGGCCCGACGGCCAGGCCACAATTGGAAAATTGGCAGAAGAATCCGGCAATAACAAAGTGATAGAACTGCTGGCTGAGCATAAATCTTTTACTAACTTAAAAAAGACTTTGACTGAAAACAAACTGGATCAGCTAGACGAAGGCCGGATATACAGTCTGGATGAAATTACCTTACTTCCTCCTATTCCTAATCCTGGAAAAATTTTTTGTATCGGTCTTAATTATGTAACACACGTAAATGAAACCGGCCTTGGCAAAGATGCCAAATACCCTGTTGTTTTTACCCGTTTCGCCGACACCCTGGTTGCCCATGGTGAGCCTATGCTGCGACCGGCGATATCAGAGAAGTTTGATTATGAAGGTGAACTCGCATTAATTATTAGTAAAGCAGGACGCGCAATTCCTGAACAGGATGCCTTTAACTATATTGCCGGTTATAGTTGTTTTAATGATGGATCCGTGCGTGACTGGCAGAGACATGCGACTCAGTACACCCCTGGTAAAAATTTCCCGGCTACAGGTGGTTTCGGACCCTACATGGTGACACCGGATGAAATACCTGACATCGAAAAACAACATGTTCAAACGCGACTCAACGACGAAATTGTGCAGGATCAACCCATTTCCGATTTGATCTTTCCTATTCCTTTCCTGGTTAATTACATTTCCACCTTTACATTTTTACAGCCCGGCGATCTGATTGTTACCGGCACACCTGGTGGTGTTGGTGGTGCGCGTAAACCACCTTTATGGATGAAACCTGGAGACACGGTTGAGGTTTCAATTGGAGAGATCGGAACCTTGATCAATCCAATTCAAAAAGAAAGCTAGGTTTATCATCTATAGGACGCCAGAATCCAAAGTATTGATCAGCAACATTGACATTGCTTATTCCTTAACCTAGCTTTGCTCAAAAATAAAAATTAAGTTGATTTGAGGCTAACTCATGCATAAGTATCAACGCTATCTACAAGGCCTGTTTTTCTGTTTAGTCTTTGCTACTGCGACAACTTCAGCGCAAACCAATCTGGGCGGGAATTGGTTAGCTGATTATACTGAAGACCGCGCTGACCGCATCCCCGGTCCTGCACTTGGAGATTATGGTGGTTTGCCGTTGAATGATGCTGATCGGCTCAGAGCCCAAAGCTGGAGCGCTTCATTACTGGGATTGCCTGAATATCAATGTCGTGTCCATCCCTCGGATTATGCCCAAAGCTTTAACAACATCAGAATTTGGGAAGAACGCGATCCCAGGACATTTGAGCTAATTGCTATCCATCTTCAACATTATGTCTGGCAAACCCACCGGGTTATCTGGATGGATGGACGTGAACACCCACCAGTATATGCAGCCCATACAGCAATGGGTTTTTCTACCGGCGAATGGGTCGGGCATACCCTCAAAGTTACAACAACACATCTCAAAGAAGGCTGGTTACGCAGAAATGGTGTAGCCCGCAGTGATCAAGCCACGGTCACTGAATACTTCATACGTCATGAAGACTTACTGGTCTGGACTGTGATAGTAAATGACCCAATTTACCTGGAAGAACCTTTTATCCGTAATCGTAATTACAAATATTCAACGGATACCCAGATCGTGACTTATCCTTGTGAAAGCGTTATCGAGATTGTCCATGAACCAGGATACATCCCGCATTACCTTCCTGGTCGTAATCCGGATTTATTAGAATTTGCTGATACCTATAACATCCCTTACCAGGCCACAATGGGAGGAGCACAAACCATGTATCCTGAATACAGAAATGTCATCCGAGTACTTCCTTTACCCAGTGAAATGGAAGGACAGGAGTAAACAATGCGCTTATTAACGTCGATTATACTATCCACTGTAAGCATATTGCTCCCTGTCTCCGGCTTTGCTCAACCTGATTTTGACAATATTGAAATAAAGACCCTGCAGGTCAGAGACAACATCTATATGCTGGTTGGTGCTGGCGGCAATGTCACCGTGCAAACCGGTGATGACGGCATTCTTATTGTCGATACCCAGTATGAAGAAATGTCAGAGAAAATCTTAAATGCCCTGCGGGAAATATCTGATAGCACCTTGCGGTATATCATCAACACACATGTCCATGGGGATCATGTCGGCGGCAACGTCAATCTGGCAAGATCCGGTGCCACCATAAGTGGCGGCAACATGCGCAGGGATGTCACTGGGGAAACTGCTGCGATTATTGCGCATGAAAGTGTTCTTTTACGACTGACCACTTCTCCAACTGAAGAGAGGATCGATGCTGATGGCTGGCCCAGCAGTTCCTATTTCGAAGGGAAGAAAGATATTTATTTTAATGATGAAGGCGTTCGCATCATGCACCAGCCTCGCGCACACACTGATGGTGACAGCATCGTTTATTTCCGTAAGTCTGATGTTATTGCAACAGGCGATGTCTATCGTACAGATGCTTACCCCTTTATAGATGCGTCGAGAGGCGGCACGATTCAGGGTTTTCTGGATGCTGCCCAAAGTATCATAGACCAAATCATTCCTGTTTATGGCCAGGATGGAGGCACCCTGGTTATTCCGGGTCATGGCCGTCTCAGTGATCTGGGTGATGTGCTCAACTGGCGTGAAATGCTGACCATCATCCGTGACCGGGTTAAAGAGATGAAAGATAGCGGTATGAGTCTGGATGAAGTGCTCGAAGCCAGGCCGAGCCGGGATTATGACCCCCGTTATGGTGACAGTGAGCGCTTTATCACGGCTCTTTACCAAACCCTGTAATAGCCTGTACTGAATAACTTGCTTGTATTGAAGAAAGTTTTAAAAAAGAGAAGCAGATATGATTAAAAGAACAATACAAATTTCCACTGTTACTCTAGCGCTTTGTCTGTGTATTGATTCTGCAACTGCTCAGTTTGGCGCTCCTGCAGTCGACATCATTGATAATGCGCGCGAAGCTGCACCTTTTGATATTACCGGAACCTGGGTATCAATCGTCAGTGAAGACTGGCGTTACCGGATGCTGACTGCTGAAAAAGGCGATACTGAAGGATATTTCCTGACGGAACTGGGACAAGGTGTAGCTGACTCCTGGGATCCCGCTGCAGACGAGGCCAATGGTGAAGCCTGCAAAGCCTACGGGGCAGCCGGCATCATGCGCCAGCCAACCCGGCTTCAGATTAGTTGGCAAAGTGATAATGTGCTGAGAATTGACACGGATGCAGGCAGACAAACACGTCTATTAAAATTTGGAGAAGCGCAGGATGGCGCAGGTGCCGGTACCTGGCAGGGCGTTTCCAATGCCAGCTGGAAACTACGACGTCCAGGCCGGGATGAACCCGCTATCAGCGGCACTATCGAGGTGGAAACTCATGATATGCGCCCTGGTTATCTGCGCCGTAATGGCGTGCCTTATAGTGATCAGGCAACCATGCAGGAATTTTTTGATATCGTCACTGGTGATAACGGAGAAGAATATCTGATTGTTCTTTCTCTGGTTGAAGATCCAGTTTTTCTGGCCGGCCCTGCCCTCACCAGCAGCAACTTTCGCAAAGAATCCGATGATTCCAGTTGGGCACCGTCAGACTGTCTGACTCAATAAGTCATAGCATCAAACTCTGAGAATCCCCGCAAGGAAATAACATGCAAAAACTGTCTTTTTTTAAGTCTTTCATTATCTGCTTCTGTAGCACTTTATTGTTTAGCCTATGCATGCTGTCAGCCCAGGCCCAGATCATCATCGGTGGCAATAACTATATTAATACTGTTAGCGATCTTGATCGCAGCATGACTTTTTATAAAGAAGCCTTTGGTTTAACGACACAAGCAATGTTCGCCGAACCTTCTGGCATACCGGCAATCCAGAACTTAACCAATACCGGCAATGGTCTTATTCGAATTGGAACTGCTGAAATTCCTGGCACTGAGTTCATGCTTGAATTTACTGAATTTACCGGGCTTAACCGTAATCCTGGCCGCTTTAATATGCATGATGCTGGCGCTGCGAGATTACTGCTGGTTGTTAATAATATTGATGCCATGCTGGAACAAGCCCTGGAAGCGGGCGCAGAGATTGTCACCAGTGGTGGAGAAATTTTACGTCGGGATTCTGCTGAAGGCTCTTATAACCGTGCAATTTTTCTACGGGACCTCGATGGTTTTCTGGTAGAACTGGTACAACGTTATCCTGCTTCAGGCATGTCCACGTCTATGCCTGCCCCTGCTGTTATCGGTGGAGCATTTTCTATCACGGTTTCAAATCTGGAACAGGCCAAAGAGTTCTGGCGTCATTTTGGTATTGATTTCATCTCTACTTTAGACGGGCGCAGTGACGCTACTTCAAATGCCCTGGCTGCAACTGAGGGCGCATCCCTCTACGGAGCAAATGTGCTTATTCCAGATTCAGATTTCAGCTGGAGCTTATTTGAATTTCAAAACATAAACCGTAATGTTTTTAATCGTGACATCCCTGATCCTGGCGCCCCTGCGCTGTCGTTAATCGTTAATGATATGAATGCTGCTATGCAGGCCGTTGCCGAGACAGGCGCAGAAATAGTTAGTGTTGGAGGTCAACCCGTTGCACTGGGGGAAGGCGCCAATGTTTTTATTCGTGACCCGGATGGTTTTATCATTGAACTGATACAGCGTTAAAACGCTGTTAAAAATTAACCCGAAATACTCCCTGCATGGCAGACTCATTAAAACCGACTATGCCGGTTTTATTGTGCCAGTATAAATATTCAATACCTAAATACACCCGATCATTTAATTCCCACAACAACTGTGGTTGGGTTTGATAATTGCTGCTTCTGCTGCCTTCCCTGCCAGCCACATCGAAAAAACCACCAAAAGAAAAATTTTTACCCAGTAAAGTAAATGGATAGTTCCATGCAATGGTCATTTGCTGTGTATGACCCGCTATAGTCGGATCGTTTCTGTTAAATAAATGCAGTTTAAAAAAACGAACGCCGGGTATCGCTATATCAAAGCTGACTCCTGCCAGGTAAACCACTTTCTCTACAAATTTATTATGTGAATAATCCAGCTCTCCAATCAGATAAACATCACGTATGGCGCCAAAACTTAGCGCGTCATCCCTAAACATTTTTCCTGGGCTAAGTCTGGGCCCCCATTCAAAATAAGTATTGCCGGCATTTTCAAAATTGCCCAGATTTGATAAATCCAGAAAATAAAAATTATCTCCAATACTCCAGGTACGGCTATGAACATAGGTGATCAGTGACTGAGACCCACCACTGCGCCTGTCAAAAGCATCAGAAAAAACCAGCTCCACTGAATCACTTCCCTGAGCACGAACTTCAAAACAAAAAAACAAACCTGCAAAAGAAGCGAAACAGCAAAACTGTTTTAAAAATAATTTAGTCTGACTTAGGAAACTCATAAGGATTTTTATAATTATAAAGCTTCACATAAAAAAACAGGATCAGCAGATTATCTGCTGATCCTGCCCTTTATCTTGATACCTGACCAAATAACTTACAGCTTGATAAAAGCCAGCGCATTATTAGGGTTCATAGGTATGACCAATTGATGTTGAACAGAGTCATAACACATGGACGCAGCACTGGGGATACCGACTGCAATGACCACCGCTTCTTTACCGGGTTCAATTCTGGACACACTGCCAAAACGCACGCTGCTGACATATTTGGTGCCATCAGCCGTTACAACTACCCCATCATTACCCGCTTCAGCGGCGTATTCTGTACGCACAATGTCACCATCCGGGTCATAGGTTATAACAGCATTGGACGCGATATTAACAACAACAATATTGCCATCATTATCCATCGCTACACCGTTTGGTGTTGCCAGTGGCTCACCTTCTGCGAAAACGGAAGACCTGCCATTTGGTGTCACCTTATAAACCAGGCCATTAGGCGTATCGGAAATATAAGCCGTGCCATCTTCAGCCACAGCAACGCCGTTTAAAAAACCATTATCAGCCACAAAGACTGAATCCAGTGGCTGACCGCTTGCCATATCAAATGAACGTAAATAACCTGAGTCAACGGTATAAAGCACACCGTTTTGTACAGCACTGCCGATAGGATCTCTCAAATCCAGACCATCCCTGCTGGCACCGATCCATTTTGAGGTATGCACACTGCCATCCGGATTAATCAAGGAGACAAAACCATCATCTTCGGCCCCCTCTGAACGATCCCCGGCATTCATCGATAAAATCAGGTTTTTATGCGGGTCAAAAGTACAGCTTTCAGTAAAATGGAAACTGCCAAATACTTTTACATTCTGGGACATCTGCATTTTGATACCAGCTTCATTGACTGAACTTAAAGGTTCTCCAGCCTGAAACTCCTGAGCTGTAGCTGATGTTGCTGATAATGCCGATATTGAAAGGACAGAAAATACCGCTGCTGCTAATTTTGTTTTCATTTTTTCTCCTAGCTCCTGATAAAGGGTAATTAAGACTTTTTGCAATAAAACATTGCTCGTTCCAACTGACCGATAATGATAACCCATATCAAAAGCCAGAAGTAAGGATCAAAAGTTCAATAAGATTATTTTCCTTACAATTCAAATTCTTGCACAATTAAGGAACTGGCGTATACTAGCGCCTTTCTCGATACATCAATTAACCATTCCTTATAAGGAGAACTTTCATGACAATTTATAAAAAGCCTCTGCAGGCCATGTTCTTCCTGCTTGCTGGCCTAATAGCAGTTAGCTGCTCTCAGGAAGAAGCATCAATGCCCGAGCAGGCAAGCAACGATATGGCTGATATGGCTGCAGATATGCCCATGGCAACAGCCGCTGCAGAGATGGATGATGAAGAACACGGTGTAATGACTGCTGCAGAGCAGGAAAATCTGCGCCTTGTTGAAGAGTGGTGGCGTACTGTCCTGATGGGCGGTCGTCTGGATCAAGTTGAGCAATACATGACTGAACGATATATCCAGCATAACCCTAATATCAGTACTGGCCGAGATGCTTTTGTTGAATTCTTCAGTGCATTTGCTCAACCAGGTCCTATTCCAGAAGAATTTCCACCAACAGCAGTTAAATTTGCCAAAGGTGACTATGTCGTTTTTGTCTGGGAAAGAGAAGCTGAAGACCCTCAAACCGGAGAACCTTATAACTACAACTTTTTCGATGTCGTGCGTGTACAGGATGGCCGAGTCGATGAACATTGGGACAGCGTATTCCGCAGTTCACCTCCAGGAGCACCTGTCATGCCCGTTAACCCCGGCATAGGCCCTCGCCCTGTTGCGCCATCAAATACAGCGGCTGAACAGGCTGTAGAAGACCTGGTTAATATTGAAATGAAAGACATCCTGCAATATCAGAATGTCGATCTGGCTATGGACGTGATGGCTCCTGACTATATTCAGCATAATCCTAACGTGCCTGATGGCCGTGATGGATTTATTGAGTTTTTCAGCCGCTTTGCTAACCCACAACCTATTCAGGATGAGTGGATCAGTGAGCCTGAACTGATTCTGACACATGGTGATATCGCCTTGTACATCATGACGCGTTATTCAGAAGATCCTGCCAGAGACAATGAAGTTTACAAATGGAACTGGTTCGATATGTTCCGTGTGGAAAACGGCCTGATCCAGGAACATTGGGATAGCGCAACACGCGACAACAATGTCCCTCCAAGTGTTGAACCTCCAGCGGGTTTCGTATCATGGAGTGATCAGTAAACCAGAAACTGTCTACTGATAGTTGATAAAAAAAGAGATCGCAATGCGATCTCTTTTTTTTTGAGCTCTAAGCAGGCAAAAAACTGTCAGCCTGATTTTTTATAAAAAAGTAATGATTCTATTCTTTTATCTTTCCACCATGATAAAGCCAATCAAGTGCATCTTGATCTGAACATATCTCCTGCCCTATTGCATAGATGTCAGCAGAAATCTGTTCGTTCATACCATCCTCTTTAGCTGCACCGACTTTGCCTGACCGGATCATTGCCCCTGCTTCTATCACTGGCGTTGAATTTTTACTAAGCGGTCCAAATTTCCCAGCGTGCGCTTTCATCCAGTTAAAGCCGGTATATTCCCTGATTTTCTCCCATTCAGCATTGCTAGGCTGCAAATTCAGAAAGTCTGCTATTTTTTCCAGCGAACCAGCATGATCACGTTTCATATCGGCATAATGCAGAAATAGTACGTTTGGTTCGTTTCTTAAAGGCCACCACGCTGCCATGAATCCGAAAAACATGGCATGCATGCCCATCTCATTGATCACTTCATAATAGAAATCTGAAAAACTATTCTTAGTCATTGCTTCTTTGGGAATGCCCCATAAATCAAACCAGGCATCTGTATGCTTTTCCAGGAATGGTTTAAATGAAACAATCGCCTCTTCCGGATTACGGCAAACGACAATATAACGAACATTTTTATTATCGCTTGTTTTAATAAAAGGGACTTCAGGAGGAGCGGAATGTGTTTTGAACGCTCGGGCTTGGTTTGTAGGCATTGCTTCTACCCGATCCAATACCTCCTGTTCTGATTCATCAGGATGGCCAAGAAATTCAATCCAGGGGACTTCAGAATAAACACTTTCAAAATCAGGATTACCCCCGTTTAGCAATTGATAAACGATGTTCATCATCCAGGTGGTCCCACTTTTGGGCGGCACTGAAACCACAATATCCTGATCCCTCCATGCTATCTTCGCCTGTATTTCTGGTCTGATCCAGGGTGGTGGTGCAGGCTGCGATAAACTCATACTGAAACTCCTCTTATTTTTGGCAGCTCTTCATCCCAGCCTTCAGGTTGTTCGACGTCCAGAGGACCTAATTGTTCCTGCCCAAACGAAACAAGTGGATAAAGCGATGTAAGAAAAATAAAAATTAAGGACAGTTGTCTGATCATTGTCATCATAAGAATACTTGCCACAATAAATTGTGATCACGAAATTTTGAATAGAATTGTAATACTAAAGCGGGTCAGCCAGGCAGAAGAAACTTAAACTTCAAACCTGACTTTGATCTTCATCATCGCCGGGCATTTCCAGCCCCATTTTAGAGGCGCGCCTGCGCCAAAGACGTCGAGCATGCTCCTGCATATCCATCTGCTTGTCTTTTTCATCCATGATTTCCAGACCCAGCAAGGTTTCCAGAATATCCTCTAAAGTAATGATACCTTCCATGCCACCATACTCATCGACAATCATCATAATGTGTAAACGATGCTTTATGAATAATTCAAATGCCTCATAAACCGACTTGGTCTCAACCACCGCCTTAAGTTCACGCTGATAATGCTTAAGCTCATTATCAGAATTGCCCCGGATTTGAGCCAGTAGCAAATCGCTCTTAAGGACAAAGCCATTAAGGTGCTCACGATTGTGATCATAAATCGGTATGCGTGAAAAACGTGTATCGTCATAAGCACTGAAAAATTCCGAGACTTTCATTGACTCATGCAAGGAAAAAACCACAGGTCTGGGAGTCATGACTGCTGTTACCGGCGTTTCATTCAACAGGAACATATTCTTGAGTATGCGTGACTCCTGCTCTTGTAATTGTCCTTCCTGCTCACCTAACTCTGCCATTGCAGCAAACTCTTCCCGCGAAAAACCTTCGGGTTCTTCATTGTAGGAAAAACCCTTGGTAATTTTTTCAGATATCCAGACAAAGGGATAAAGTATCCATACCAGCATCACCAGTACATGCGCTGTAACACCTGACAGTTGGCGCCAGTAAACAGCTCCAAGAGTCTTGGGAATAATTTCAGAAAATACCAGAATCAATAGCGTTAAAACCGCGGAAGCCACCCCAACCCAGGCACTGCCAAATACAACAGCCGCTTGTGCTCCCGCCCCGGCCGCTCCAATAGTGTGAGCAATGGTATTCAAGGTGAGAATTGCCGCCAGCGGCTTGTTAATATCCTCTTTAAGCTCACGCATCATTGCCCCCCCGGAACGATCCTGCTGTTCCATCAAGGTAATATGAGCTTTGGATACGCTCAAGAATACAGCTTCAGCAATCGAGCAAAGAAATGAAAAAACGAGTGCTATGGCAACATAGACGATAAGTAAGGTCATTTACAATATACTGCTATCTATAGGTAGCTTTGTAAAAGATGGGCATGAAAACGTTATTTCGCCCTGTCCAGATAACCTTGTGCAATCATAGGGATTCGAATAATCCGGTTCGCTGCATTTGGGCCAAAGGCACCATTCAATACGATTGCATAAAGCCATTTTTTATCCTCTCCACTGAAGGCTACACCATGAAGCCCACGGGGGCCGGGAATATTCCCGAGAAAACTGCCATCAGCAGCAATAATATCGACCGATGTTCCGGTACTGACATAGAGACGTCCCTCTGAATCCACGGCCATGCCATCACCAGCCCCTTCACTGAGCCTGACAAAGTCACGCTGATTAGTCAGTGCCCCGTTATTTTCGACATCATAGGCAACAATAACAGGACCGTTGGTGACATACAGTGTTGTTTCGTCTGGACTGAGAATAACACCGTTAGTTCCAACCACATCTCCATATCTGGAAACCATGCCATTGCTATCAGCATAAAAAAGACCGGCCGCCGTAATAGTGAAATAAACACCGCCAAGACTATCTGCTGCCAGATCATTCATGATGCCACTCAGACAGTCAATGGGATCTCCCTGGAACTTGTCAGCAAAGATAAAACGTTCCGGTTCCAGTTTAACAATTGCCGAGTTAAGCCCGCGATCCAGTAAAAATAAATCGCCATTTTTACTGCGGGATACTGCTCCACCGGTGTTGGTGTTGTCGTAGATGATTTCTGCTGAACCATCCAGATTAAGCTGTATCACATTGCTGGCATCATTATTGGCAAACATGATCCCGCCATTTTCTGTTGCAATCAGACCATCTGCATTATTGCCGGGCCAGGACCAGACTGTTTCCCAACTCTGACCGGCTGCTATGACACCGGGAATCGCTGAAGAGGCAGACACAATTTGCCTTGGTTCCGGCATAACAAGTCCACTTTGCGGCTCTCTTGCCGGTATAGCAAAGGCCGGTGCCGGATTTCGACAGTTTGCCCTTACTTTAGCTAACTGGGGGTCCTGCCAGGATTGCAGACTGTAACCGGGATCAAAGGCATCGGAAACGTTTTGTGCAGAAAGTGGCAGAGCTATACAGGCTAGCAAACCGGCAAATATGGCGTGAAATTTCATAACAACCTCATAATCGTAAAAAAATATCTGTAACTGATTGTATGCAAGGCGATTTAGACTGTCTAGAAAGACCGCTAGAAAGACCGACGCGTTAAATCCAGTCGATATAAGCGGCACGAAAAAATGAGATATATTAATTTGCTATATTCATCTTAACTTAATCAATATTCAACAATACTCACAGGATAAAACATGAGCACATTATTAATTACCGGCGCAAATCGTGGTATCGGACTGGAATTGGTTCGGCAATATCTGGAAGCAGGAAACAGAGTCTATGCCTGTTGCCGACAACCTGATAGCGCTAGCGACTTGGCATCCCTGGCCAGCAAGAGCACGGGTAATTTATCCATACACCAGATGGATGTCTCTGATGAACAGTCCATAAAGGCCTGTGCAAAAGCACTATCTGGCACAGCAATAGATGTACTGATTAATAATGCCGGCATCATGGGTGGCGAGCATCAATCTTTTGGCAATGCCAGTCTGGATGATTGGCTGCACACCATTCAGGTCAATACCATAGGTCCGTTCAGAGTTGCAGAAAGCTTCAAACCTCACCTCGAAGCAGCTGAAGCCCCCAAGTTGATAACCATCTCCAGCCAGGTAGGGGCTTCAACTTTCACCATGCCGGGCATTTATGCTTATGCCAGCTCAAAAGCTGCCGTCAACAAGGTGATGCAGACGCTGGCCAGCGAATGGCAAACAACCGGCATATGTGTTGGTTTGATGCATCCGGGATGGGTGAAAACCGATATGGGCGGCTCCGAAGCCGATATCACGCCTCAGGAAAGTGCCGAAGGAATCCGCCGGGTTATTGAAAAAATGACATTTAAGGATAGCGGCAAATTTTTTAAATGGAACGGAGACATCCATCCCTGGTAGTGATATGGACTGCCCGTATAGCGCTATCTGTACCTCAGATTCCCTCGGTGCAGGTCACTGATCGACTTACAGCCCATCAATTTCATATCCCGCACCAGTTCTGCATGCAACAGTGACAGCGCCCTTTCAACACCCGGTTGACCTGCTGCCGCCAAGGCATAAAGATAAAGACGCCCGCCGGAACAGGCTTTGGCGCCCACAGACAAGGCCTTGAGAATATGGGTGCCACGGGTAATTCCCCCATCACAGATCACATCTATTTTATCGCCCACAGCGTCAACAATTTCCGCCAGTTGATCAAAGGGAGCACGCGAACCATCCAGCTGTCTGCCTCCGTGGTTGGAAACCATGATGGCACTGGCACCGATATCCACTGCCCGCCTGGCATCTTCAACTGACATCACACCTTTTAGTACAAAGTGTTTACCCCAATACTTGCTAACTTCTTCCGCATCTTTCCAGTTCATGGACTGATCCATCATTTGGCTGAAGTAATCACCAATTGTGATGGAGATATTGGAACCTTCTTTAACGTAATCTTTTAACTGGGATAATTCATAGGCCTCATGTGTAAAATAATTAAAGGCCCATGCCGGATGAGTCGCGAAACTCAGTAGGCTTTTTAAAGTCAACCTTGGCGGCGTCGTAAAACCCGTATATAAATCACGTTCACGATTCCCCCCTACAATCGTATCAACCGTTAATGCCAGGGCGTCGAAATTAGCTTCCTTACAACGATCAATCATGCTGCGTGTCAGTTCTTTATCCTTATGGAAATACAGCTGAAAGAGCTTAGGGGTTTTAATCGTCTCACCAATCTTCTCAACACTCACCGTTCCCAGCGAAGAGACGCCAAAGATCGTGTTGTATTTCTCTGCTGCTCTGCCTACCGCCAGTTCACCATCATGATGAAACAGACGTTGCAGGGCTGTGGGTGACAAAAACAATGGCATGTCGATTTTCTGGCCCATCACGGTCGTTGTCAGGTCAATATCTTCGACCCCGGCAAGAACATTAGGTACCAGATCCACCTCATCGAAAGCCGAGGTATTGCGGTAGCGCGTGATCTCATCATCGGCGGCGCCATCAATATAATGGAAGATTGGTCCGGGTAAACGTTGTTTGGCTAAAGTGCGAAAATCAGAAATTTTATGAACATCTTTCAAGCGCTTGAACATCTATACTGCGACTCCCTTTTTAAGCTGCATGCGGGCAAATCCAACCAGTCCCACAACTATTAAAACACTAAGTAAACTACCAATATTGAACCAACCCTTGCTTCCTGACCAGACAATCGCATAGCCCATTGAACCCGCGAGTAGGGCGTAATACACAAAAACAGCCAATGTTTTACGGATCACCAGGCCTTCCTTACCCAACAGACCCACTACCGCAGAAGCCGCAACCACATTATGCACACAGATAACATTACCGGCAGCACCACCTACTGCCTGCAAAGCAACAACCCAGGTTGGGTCAACACCAATTCGTTCTCCAACGCCGAACTGAAACAATGAAAAGGTCATATTGCTCACCGTATTACTGCCGGCAACAAAGGCACCAAAACCACCAATAAAGGTTGAAAAAATCGGCCAGGCGGAGCCTGCGAGCACCGCCACTCCTTCCGCCAAAGCATTCGGCATTTTGGCATAACCTGCCAGGCCATCCTGAGAATTGAGAAAAACCTGTACCATGGGAACAGTCGTTAATAAAGGCAAAGATACTTTGAGCATATTCTGGCAGGAATCTTTAAGGGCAAGGCCATAGGTGTTTATATTCATTTTATGAATAAAGAAGGTGGCTAGTGATACCACGATAAATATAGCTGCCGGGGAATACAGTAACTGGATATTCCCGGTACCCACTGTTGAATTGAAAATATTTGACCACTCGAAGGCAAAAGACTGCAGAAAAGTGTTTACTCCCAGTGCCGGGACCCGGGTGATTATTAAGAGCAAGGCCAGTAAGAGATAAGGACTCCAGGCAACAATAATAGACATGTCAGGCTTTCCATCTACAACAGTCTGCTCGGTTTGTGTCTGCTGCAGCCCACTCCATTCCGGATCCCATTTCGATTTATCCGGAAAATCCCAGACTTTATCTTTGTCAGGCATAAACCAGCCTGCTTTTGCCGCCGGAATCACAATCAGTAGGCCTATCATGCCACCGAAGATAGTAGGAAATTCAGGTCCGAAAATATAGGCAGCTATAACATAGGGAATCGTCATGGAAAATGCGGCAAACAGGGCAAATTTCCAGACTCTTAGACCTTCTGCAAATGACCTGTTCTCGCCAAAAAATCGGGTCATCAAGGCAACCACGAACAAGGGAATAAAAGTCCCCGTTATGGCGTGCAGGATGGCTACTTTTTGAGCGATAAGTTCCAGCATAGGTCTGCCAACAAGCTCAGCTGAAGCACCGGCAATACCTGCCTGCTGGATAAACTGATAGACACTTTCATCTCCTGAAAGGCCAGTTCCTACACCGACCAGTATGGGCGTGCCGAGGGCACCAAAGGACACCGGCGTACTCTGGATTATCATGCCCGAAACCACTGCGGCCATTGCCGGAAAACCCAAACCGACCAGTAAAGGCACTGCCACTGCTGCTGGTGTACCGAAGCCCGAAGAACCCTCTATAAAAGAGCCAAATAGCCAGGCAATAATTATGACCTGGATACGTCTGTCGGGTGAGATATTAATGAAACCCTGGCGGATGACTTTTATCGCTCCACTCTGCTGCAAAGTATTCAGCACCAGAATTGCACCGAATATTATATAGAGCAGAGTAAGCGCAACAATGAGTCCGTTTACTGTTGCCGCAGCTACCTGATTAAGAGGTAACTGCCAGACCCAAAGCGCAAGTCCTGCTGCTGTAATATAGGCCAGTGGCATTGCCCGGCTGGCTGGCCACCTTAGAATAACCAGAAAAACAGCAACAACAAGAATGGGGAGAAAAGATAAGAGCGAGAGGATTAATATGTTCAATACGAATATCCTTTAACTTACCGGATTATATCCATTGAGTAACTGCAATACGGAATCGTCCAGACAGGATAGGAATATAACAGTTCGCGTAATGATCAAAGTTTATTTTTATTATTGTTTAAATTACTGCAGATCATTATCAATTACGCGTTTGTTGATTGCAAGAATAGTATAATGACGTCTATAGTGCGAAACTTGTACAACATTACTAAAAAAGATTAAGGGTTCACAATGCAGCAGAGTCAGTTCAAATCATTCAATCCACCGCAACGAAAACTGATGGGACCGGGCCCCTCAGATGTAAATCCCCGGGTTCTTGAAGCTTTGTCACGACCAACGCTTGGGCACCTTGATCCTCTTTTTATCGGCATGATGGATGAACTGAAAAGCCTGCTTCGTTATGCCTTTCAGACAACTAATGAAGTTACCCTGCCGATATCTGCTCCCGGCTCAGCAGGCATGGAATGCTGCTTTGTTAATCTTGTTGAACCTGGCGACAAGGTTATCGTTTGCATCAATGGTGCCTTCGGCGGACGCATGAAAGAAAACGTTGTCCGTTGCGGTGGTGAGGCAATCATTGTCGAAGATCCCTGGGGGCGGGCCGTAGACCCTGCAAAAGTAGAAACTGCTCTGAAGGAAAACCCTGATGCCTCTATTCTGGCTTTTGTGCATGCAGAAACCTCAACTGGCGCACTTTCTGATGCAAAGACACTGGCCAGTCTTGCTCATCAATATGATTGTCTCACGATTGTAGATGCAGTGACCTCGCTTGCCGGAGTTCCACTCAAAGTCGATGAATGGGAACTGGATGCAGTTTATTCCGGTACTCAGAAATGTCTGTCCTGTATTCCCGGACTTTCTCCCGTCACTTTTAACCAGCGCGCCATGGAAAAAGTCAAAAACCGGCAGAGCAAATGCCAGTCCTGGTTCCTGGATTTAAGTCTCATGCTGGGTTACTGGGAAGGCGCAGGCAAGCGTGCCTATCACCACACTGCACCGATTAATCCTTTATATGGCTTACATGAAGCACTCTGTATATTAAGCGAAGAAGGCCTGGAGAATTCCTGGGAACGCCACCGTTTCCAACACAATGCACTTAAAGCCGGACTGGAAAAACTGGGTTTACAGCTGAGTGTCCCCGAAGCTGAAAGGCTGCCTCAGCTTAATGCCGTTATCATTCCTGAAGGGGTTAATGATGCTCAGGTAAGAGGTCAGCTATTACAGGAATATAACCTTGAAATCGGTGCCGGCCTGGGCGAAGCAGCCGGCGTGCTCTGGCGTATTGGTTTGATGGGCTACTCTGCAAATAGTGGCAATGTACTCTATTGCCTGAGTGCCCTGAATGCCGTGCTGAACAGTTAGAGCCCGACCTTAAGCCATCGGCAAAGCATCTACCGTAGCAATCATCCTGCGCCGCATCGCCTCATCCGGCAGACGCCCTATCATCCCGCCGATATTATCTGCCATATTGCTTGGGCGGCTGGTTGAAGGTGTTGCCGCCGTGATAGCCGGATGGCTGATATTAAATTTCAGGAAAAACTGTGCCCAGGTGCTGGCATCAAATTCCTGTGCATAATCCGGCAAAGTCTGGCCACTCACTCTTGACCATAACCTGCTGCGTCCGAATGGCAGATAACACAGGACTCCAATGCCGCGATCCATTGCCAGAGGCAAAATGACATCCTCAACATTGCGGTTATCGACTGCATAATCGACCCCAATAAAATCAATTTCTTCATTGCGCATGACATCGATTAAGGCAGGATATTGTTCAGGAAAAGTTGTGGTGATGCCGATATAGCGAATTCTGCCTGCCTCTTTATATTCACGGAGTATCGGCAATTGCACATCAGGAGCCCCCATATTGTGTACCTGAACCAGGTCTATGGTCGATCTGCCAATGCGTTGAAATGACGCTTCAACCTGCTGTCGCGCACGCTCAGGGTTTGCGCCCCCACCCCCACGACCAGCAACATTCAGTTTTGTTGCCCAGAACAGACCTTCAGCAATTCCGAGCTCCTGGGCTATCTGGCCTGATACTTCTTCTGACGCGCCATAACTGGGCGCTGTATCGAAAACCCTGCCACCCATCTCAAATAATGTGGATAACACGCCTCTTAATGCCGTGACATCTTCACTTCTGGCCACTCTGGAGAAGTTAGCCGAACTGCCCAGTCCTATCGCCGGAATCTGCTCACCTGTCGAAGGAATTGTTCCCATAATTAATTCACTTTGAGCCGCCTGACTTTGTAGCAGCGGCATCAGAGCCAGTGCTGTACCAGCATAAGCACCTTTTTGCATAAAGTGACGTCGGGATATCCCCGCTTTCATGGACTGCTCTGTAACTGCTTTATCAATAATATTTTTCTGGCTCATAAATTCCCTCATTCTATTTATCAGGGGCTTGTTGCTAATACTTCTCCATTTTCATTCAATTTTCCAGTCTGATTAGACTGCGTACTGCCTTGTCTTCCTGCTTTGTCGCTTTGTTGCAACCCAAGCCAGACACCTAAAGCAGCCCAGACTATTGCCATGGGTATGGTAATAGCAGCCAAAGCAAATAAGCCCATGCCAAGCCGGGTGATCAGACCTTCCGTCCATGCACCGACAACATCGCCTCCCCTGAAGACAAAAGTGTCAATAAAAGCTTTAGCTTTATACTTCTCTTCTTTGCTAACAACGGTATACAGGGTTTCTCTGGCCGGGCGCATTACTGCACGTTGAATGGCACGATATATCGCCTCAAAAATGACCAGAGCTGCCAGCGTGCCGACAACTGTCAGCCCAATCATGCCAAATATCACCACAATCGGCAGTATCGCTAGTGCTATAGAAACACCTAAACGTCGCATAATATGCCCGGTCACAATTAACTGTAAAACCAGCGTTGTCATCTGGGTAATTAAATCAATCTGGGCGAACATGGTGGTGCGTAAATCAGTATCGTCACCCACAGCAGCCACCATGGCGAGCCGGGTAAAATATAAAAAGGTTCCGACAATAGCGATAATCAGCACATAACCGGATATCCCCAGTAAGTAGGGAGAACTTAAAGCGGAACGTAATCCCTGCCAGGCACTGCCGCCAATAATCTCGTTTTTATCAAGTTCATTATCTGAATTATCCGCAGACAAACTGGTAAAGCCTGCTGCCGTGCTGAAGTGAAATACCAGCCAGGCACAAAACACACCAAGAAAAAGAAAGCACACGGAAACCAGCAGCAGATTTGCTGTACCAATAGGAATGGCTAAAACTGACGTCAGCCAGGGGCCGAAAATGGCTCCAAGAGTTCCCCCAACTGCGATAGTGCCGTATAAGCGCTTACTTTGCTCAAGCTTATAGGTATCAGCCATGGTTGCCCAGAACACCATGGTATTAAATAAATTAAAAACGCTATACCAGACATAAAAAATTCTGCCACTTATCTGTCCCATCGACTCTGGCGCCAATGTCAAAAACAAATAAAACACCAAAAGACTGGCCGCAAAAAAGAAATAAGTAGTAGCAACAAAAGTGAAGCGTTTAAAGTGGCTGACTAAATAGCCAAAAACCGGATTAACCAGTAAGGTAAACACTGCAGTTCCCAGGAATAACCAGCGCACGGTATCAAGGCCGCTTTCCATGCCCAGAGCTTCACGCGCCGGCCGCAACACCATTAATGCGGTCAGCAGACAAAAGAAAAAGAACCCGGATGCGATAACAACCGGCACTTCATCTCGGTGTATATTCGTGAACTTTTGAATGAAGTCTTTCATTGTTTAATTCCCGAAATAACTGTTTTACTATCTGGATTCTAAAATGCGCCAGTGAGTAACATATATATCAGTTTTAAATCATTTAAAGAAGGGGTGCACCATGAAAAGAATTGTCATTTGTGCGGATGGCACCTGGAACCGGCCAGAACACGACCTAAGCAAAGATTTCCCGACTAATGTTCTTAAGCTAGTCGTTGGGGCACCAATACCGGATTGTTATTGCTGCCGATTGTCAGTCTGGTTGAACCGATTCTCGGGGTAGCACTCGCTTTAACATTACTTATCCAGGGATATGTCAGTGCCCGTATCGGTATTCTGGAATCACGCAGTAATCGCGATCTGGGTATTGCCGGAATCATTGGCGCAGTACTTGCTGTGAAAGGTGCAAGCTGGGCTTTTGCCATTGGCATTCTGCTGACTTTACTGATTTACGGAAAAGATTTTTTTAAGGGTGAAAATGATCAGATATTCACGAAAGATCTGGAACAGGACGGTAAAGGCAAATAGCAATTTTTACAGCCAAAATAAAAACTGTGCTCAATGACGATATGACTAAACCGTAATACCTGCTTTTCATTGAACACAGATGACTCCGATTTACCTACCAAGGCTGTTTAAATTCATGTAAATTTAACGCAATTGACTTTTTACCTTTAATAGTCAGAAAAACCTAAATAATAAGAAGGGGACCGCATGAGACTTACTACTTTAAAATTTATTTTCATCGCGAGCGGCATACTGGCTTCTACGCTCGCCTTTCCACAACGTGGTGGCAATATCCCGGAACTGATTCCATTCCCAATGGATTTTGAAACATCCAGAGAACATTATGATTATTTGCTGGATTACTACCAGGGTGGCGTTACTCATACCTATATGAGCGTTCCCAAATGGGAAGGTCTTTGGTCTGCTGGTGGCGATTCCGGCATTCGTTCCAATGCTTTATTTCGCAATGAAGATGGCGAAATTTATGATGATGTGCTTACCCCTGAATATAAAGCAGCCTGGGAGTATCGTCTTGGATTGGGAGAACAGGCCTACAATGCAGGCGTAGACTATGACCGTCTGACAACCTGTGAACCTGCCGGTCTTCCTCGCTGGTTTATGGAACCTTATGTCAGAGAGTTTATCAATACACCGACCTATTCACTTTGGCATAACGATCTGGGTAACGATACCCGTCGGATATATATTAATCAGGAACACATCAATATTGATGGTACCCACTTTGCTGCTGGAGACAGCATTGGTTTCTGGGCTGTAGATGATGAACTGGGAGACGTATTAGTTGTTCACACTGAAGACATTTATCCGGCTGATTTTTTCCGTGGCACTCCCCCTACCAGCAACCAGGCTGAAACCGTAGAAATCTGGTACGAATGGTGGGATGCAGAAAACGACCAGATGAAAGTCGCCGTCAATGTTTATTTCTATGATGACCTGATGCTGCAAAAGCCGCTGAATATTGTATACACCTACCAATATCGTCAGGACATGATGGATGCCGGTTTAAGAATCCGTTACTGGGAATGCGCACAGAACAACAATACTTATCTTACTTTCGATGAAGAAGGTCGCCCGAACACGCAATATCGCTTACCTGGTGAACCGGGTTATGTTGATCCACGTGGCACCCCTTTGACAAGAAATCCGGATTTACCACAAGGCCTGGTAGGTCAGGAAAAGAGTCCTGTTTTCGACGATGCTTTTGATTTTGCATTTTAAGTAATCAAAAACATTAGAAAGCCCCTTTTGCAGGTATTGTAAAAGGGGCTTTTTTTATGCCATCAATTAAGTCAGGTTTCAGACTGTCAGACAGAACCTGCTTTAAATCATGCTTGTCTTGCTGCATAGTATTGACAATAGCCGTGACGACATTAGTGCTAAGCATTTTGTAACAAAGTAAATCTTTACTGATCAAAGCTTCCAAGTCACACAGTAAGGTGAAAACAATGAGCCGTGTATTTTTCTGTCTCTTTTCCATTCTCTTCTGGTTCTCGACTGCAGCGAGTGCGGCAGAACCTGACTGGACTGACTATGATGAGATTCTGAATAAATATCTGATCCCGGGTGAGAAAGCCGGCTGGCAAATGAACCTTGTTGACTACGAGGGTATAGCTGCTGATCCTGATTTCTATGCTTTGGTAAACCAGATCAGTCAGTTTGATGTCCAGCAGCTCGTTTCAACTGAAGATAAGCTGGCTTTTTATATTAACGCTTACAATATTCTGACGATCAAACTGATTCTGGATAACTGGCCGCTTGACTCTATCAGGGATATTGGCTCGTTTTTTCGTGGGCCGTGGGACATAGTTGTTTTGGAAAATTTCGACGGCCAACTGACACTGGATGATATTGAACATAATATTATCCGTCAGTTGAATGAGCCTCGCATCCATTTTGCCGTGAACTGTGCTTCATTAAGCTGTCCGGATTTACGTCATGAAGCCTATCGAGCTGACAGACTGGATGAACAATTAGAAGATCAGACCGAACTTTTTCTGACCCATGAAAAAGGACTTTTATTGGAAAGTAGCCGCTTAAGACTGTCTAAAATATTCGATTGGTACGCAGAAGATTTTGAAGCCTTCGGAGATCTGGAAAATTTTGTAAAACTTTACCGACCGGAACTTCAATTTGACACTATACGTACAAACATACCCTATAACTGGAATCTGAATAGCTCTCCTTAAACCGGACTTGCTTATTCACTGCGCTGAAAAAAATATATCGCCGTAATAGGCCCTGGCACTTTGCCCGGTATTATCGCTGTCGCTCATAATGGCAACGGCATTAATTTCAGTGATATCTATATCGAAAAAGTTTTTGAAGTCTTCACGAATATTACGTTTTTCATAAAGCCATTGGCCGAGTTCAGCTTCACCTGAATTGACCGCCAGCATCATGGCGTTTCTGGTCACAGCACTTTCCCAACGCGACCCGACCCGTTGATTACTGGACCAGACATAGTTAAGTGCACGGGTCTTCCAGAAAAAAAGCCCCCCTGAAACGACGACAAAAATACGTACCGGATAATCGTCGCCACTTCTGCTGTGTTCATCATTGCCTGCATAGACATTTTCAACTTTCCAGGACCAGTTCAGAAAAGGCGTCTTGCTTAAATCGATATCAACTTGCCGGAATAAACCTGATGCCGAAGCCTGGGAAAATGCTTCCAGCACCAGTCCCTGCTCATCATCAACCAGTTGATATTGGGTATTACCCACAAAGGATTCTTCATGCCAGCCCGAGAGATCACCTTGTGAAAAAAGGCCAACCTCAAGATCCTGGGCAAATGCAAAACAGACAAGAAAAAACAAAAGGGAAAGGTTGATCCCTTGTATTAAAAATTTAGGCTGCAATAAGGTATTGGTTTTGATTTTATAACCCGCGTTGCTCACGTGCATCGCTGATGCCACCCGCATTAAAAGCATTGGTGAAGCCGGCTTCTTCCAGCATAATCAGCGCCCGACCAGCGCGCCCCCCGGAGGCGCAGTAAAGACCAATTTTAGCGTCCTTGTCCAATCCCAGTTGAGAACTAACTGCAGCAGCACTAAAAGCCTGTATAGGCATATTGAGATCGCCATCAATATGATCACCTTGATATTCTTCCAGCGTTCTAACATCAATCCAGACAACATCTGTATCCATTGGATTAAGAGCATCACTTTGCCCGCCCCCCATACTGGAACAGGAAGTCATTAATAAAACTGACAATACAGCAAATAATTCAGTAAAAATCCTTCTATTCATTTTAATGCTCCTCTTTTTGCTTTTTGATTTTATTGTTGCACAAACATAACTTAATTCGGCAAACGCAAGGCAACCAGTTTGGCCGTGGAACTGGCATCACTCAGTCCGGCCACAATATATTGCACACCATCCAGCATAAAAGTCATTGGCATGCCTGAAACCGTTCCAGGTAAATCTATATGGGTTATTACTTCACCCGTTGTCTTGTCTCTTACCCACATGCCTGCAGCGCCGCCTTCACCTTCGCCCTGAAACAGCAAGGTTTTTGTTAAGAGCAAAGTTGAATGCGTATCCTTGCCAGTAGGTGGCAAATCAACACCGGCCAACAAGGGGTGGTTTTTTATCTCGTCAGGCGTATCACCATTGGGCTGCATCCAGACATGTTCGCCATTGGTCATATCAATAGCCGTAATACGTCCGTAAGGTGGTTTGACCAAAGGGATGCCATCAACCGTTGGTGTTCCAACCCCCTCAAACATCACATAATCAATAGTGGAAATTTCCGGCAGGTTTTGTAATGCCTTCACATGGACACGGGTAATCGTTGGAATATAAACCATGCCGGTTTCAGGATCGTAAGCTGCGCCTTCCCAGTTTGAACCACCTGTAGAATGTGGCAAATGCAGGGTACCGATCGTGCCGTCGTTAGGGTCCTGATAAAGGCTCGGCGGTGTAAACAGCGTACTCAGGCGATAATTTGAAACAATTTCTCTGGCCATTGCTTCTATTTCAGGCGTGAAATCAACCATATCATCTTCCTGAAAACCCTGCCTGTCATAAGGGGCAGGCAATAGCGGAAACGGCTGTGTTGCTGATGTCCATTCACCAGGCACATCAGTCAAGGGCACCCTTCTATCTTCAACCGGAAAAATGGGCTCTCCTGTTCTTCTATCAAAGGCAAAGAGATGAGCCTGCTTGAGCATCTGTATCACGATAGGCGTGCCATCAGGCAAATCAGCCACAATCGGCGCAGCTGGTGTGTCAAAATCCCAGATATCATGACGGGTAGTTTGAAAATACCATTGCATTTCGCCCGTGCGGTAATTGACGGCAACCGTGGAGCTGGAAAACAGATTATCACCATGTCTGTCGCCACCATAATAATCACCTGTAGGTGCTTCCACCGGGATATAAACCAGGTCCAGCTCCGGATCTGCTGACAATGGTGCCCAGGCTCCGGCATTACCGGTGATATCTGCGCCAGTTATCCAGCTTTCAAAACCGGGTTCACCAGGTTCCGGAATAGATTTAAATGTCCAGAGCAATTCGCCGGTGTTGGCATCAAAGCCACGGATATCACCTTTAACATTACTGGCTGTCTCAGGTCTCGATCCAACCGTATGCGCTGCCCCCACTATCACGACATCCTCGACTACCAGCGGCGGGAAAGAAATACCAATATCAATAACATCTCTATCTACAGCGAGACGCAGGCCATTTTTTAAATCGATAAAACCGCCGGCACCGAAATTTTCCCGTGGCAACCCCGTTCTGGCATTCAGTGCTACCAGGAAATACCCCGGTGTCACCGTGAAAATGGTTTCCTGTGCCCCATTACGGTAATAGGACAAGCCTTTACCCGAGCCTTTACGAGGAGCCACCGTAAATCGTTCACCCTCCTGGGGACGCCACATCCATAATAACTGCCCGGTTGATGGGTCAATAGCGACTATATTTCTGGTAGTGCCTGCCGTCGCATATAAAGTCCCATCCACCATCAAGGGAGTGGTGACACTGTTGGTTTCTGGAATTGGGCCAAAGGGGCCTATATCAAAGGTCCAGGCTACTTCAAGGGACTCAACATTATCTGCATTGATTTGATCCAGTGGTGAGTATCGGGTCGAGGCTTCATCACCACCCAGGTGTGTCCAGTTAACTGTTTCGCCTCTTACCCTTTCCATTGTGGGTGGATCGATCTGAATTGATGCGAGCATGGCATCTGTCGCATTATCAGGTAGGTCAATTCTTGCCATTTCCAGCAAAAATGCAGTCAAATCAAGATATTGCTGATTGTTCAAGGAGCCTGGGTTTTCAGCCGGCATGGTCAGGCTGATGCGTTGAAACAACTCCTGAGCACTACGCCCAGGCCAGTCATTCTGTAATCGGCCATTGATTTCAATGGGAATATGACAGCGCACACATTGTGCCTGAAAAACTGTAGCACCACGCTCGGCACTTAAGCCCTGTGCACTTGCCTTGGAAAGCAATACACAAGCCAATGACACTATAACCAAAAACCTTATCAGCATGACCTAACCCCTTCTTATTTTTATAACGATGCACGAAAGCACTAAGTATAGGCATAAGCACGCGCAGATCAAACCTATGTTTTGCGCAAAAAAATACGGAGCCTAGGCCCCGTACTTTTAGATTTTAAATATTTCAGCTTGGCTTAACGTTTATCAACAACAACTTCGCCGCCTAAAATAGTGACCATATTGGTCAGCATGCCATAGATGTTTTCCGTGGGATCACCTGCCTGCAAAATGATATCTGCTCTCTTACCAGGCTCAAGCGTACCGATTTCATCTTCCATATTTATGTAACGTGCTGAGTTCGGTCCCATGATTTGATGAATATCCGTCATCGAGAACACAATGCTGAACGATTTAAGCTCGTGTTCAAGTACTGAAAGATCCGCAAAGTTCTGATCAGTTGAATAGGAAATGGTTCGATGTGAAGGATCAGCGTCCCATATTCGGCGTGCATTGATTATGGTATAGCCTCCTTCAGTCCCTGTAGCCCGGCCCTGAGTGTCGCGATTGGCACCTGCTATCGCCTCAGGCCATGCCTCACCATTACGAAAACGCGGCATGTTATCTCTGGGATATTGGTACTCTGCCGGGTATGCAGACTCCCGCTCAAGGGTTGGCGCACCGAAGGCGATAAGTCCAGAAACGATAGCGCCTTTTTCAGCCAATACTTCTGCCGCATCATAACCAGTCCAGTCTTTATTGGGTAAATGTACAAACCGGGTAACCCCAATTTCTGCCGCTGCTACTGTCGCTGGCGTGCTGACTGCATGGACATTAACCTGTACACCGACTTCTTCAGCCTCATCCAGTATGGCACTTAAGACAGTCAGTTCAGCCTGGGAAGGACCTGGTTCCGGTGTTAATGCAATCTCACCTGTGTGATAAATGCCAGCAGCCGCCATGGCACGAATAGCAGCTCGCGCTTCTTCCGGGGTCTGTCGCAGACTGATACTGACAGATGGAATTAAATTAGGCCCCAACACTTCGCCACTGGCTATAAGATTACTCAGTCTATTGTTGACTTCAGCCGTACCGCTACCATTGAGGACTGTTGTGTATCCGGCTTCAAGCAATGACAACATCTGCGCTTCAAAATCAGGATTTTCTCTTATGTGTTTATGGTCATCGATAAAACCTGCCATGGCAGTCAAGCCTTCCGCATCAATAACCTGTCCTACTGTTCGGCGTGGATTACCAGAACTTACAGATGATATACGACCATCTTCAACGATAATCGAGCCATTTTCTATAATGTTGCCGGGAGTCATGATGATACGTGCATTAGTGATTGTTAAATCCTGCGCCGTTGCATTCAAAGCAGGCAGACACATCAGACCGCCCAGTATCATTGTTTTAATTGTTAAATTTGTCGTTCGTCGCATGTTGCCCTCTCTGTAAATAACACTCTTGGTTTTATTAAAGTGCTAGGAGTATATAGGAAAGCTGAAAGCTCTTACCAGAGCAGAACAAGCCTCCTTAAAATAATCCTCATAGAAAATGGATTAATATCCTCGCAGCCTGATAAAATATTTCCTAAAAAAGAGTGCAGCGGAGAAAAAATGACTCAAGTAATACATCGACTTAAAAAGTTAACGCTCTTTATGGGTTTTATCATCCTGCTAGGTCTGCAAGCTTGCAGCTCAGAAACTGAAAATGATGAGCTTAGTGAGGAATCAATTTCCGGTTCAAACTCATCAGTTACTGCAACCTTAAGTGTTCCAACGATTGCTCTGGCAGACAGTCGGCCGGGCGACTGGTTGGCTCATGGTCGTACCTGGTCTGAACAGCGTTTCAGTCCACTGGCGTCTATTAATACGGAATCCGTTAATGACTTATCTCTGGCCTGGTATGTTGACCTGCCGGAGAGCCGGGGACAGGAAGCCTCGCCAATCATCGTCAACGGCATCATGTATACCACTGCTGCCTGGAGCATAGTCTATGCACTGGATGCCGATACTGGCGAGGAGCTTTGGCGTTTTGATCCTGAAGTTGACCGTTCTCATGCCGTACATGGCTGCTGTGATGCCGTTAATCGAGGCGTAGCCTGGTGGGAAGACAGAGTCATTGTCGGCACATTGGACGGCAGATTAATTGCACTTGATGCCGAAACAGGAGAAGAACTTTGGTCTGTACTGACAGTTGATTTATCCCAACCTTACACCATTACCGGAGCACCCCGCGTTGCTGAGGGTCTGGTGTTTATTGGCAATGGTGGTGCCGAATTCGGTGTCAGAGGTTATGTGACTGCCTATGATATTGAAACTGGTGAGCAGCGGTGGCGTTTTTATACGGTGCCTGGCAACCCCGCTGACGGCTTTGAATCAGACACCATGGCCATGGCTGCTGAAACCTGGCAGGGAGAATGGTGGTTACTAGGTGGTGGAGGCACTGCCTGGGATTCCATGGCCTATGATCCTGATCTCGGTCTGTTGTATATCGGCACCGGCAACTCTTCCCCCTGGAATCCACAAATCAGAACTGAAGGCGTCGGCGATAATCTGTTTGTTTCTTCTATTGTCGCTCTTGATGCTGATACCGGCGACTATGTCTGGCACTATCAGACCACCCCAGGCGATGCCTGGGATTACACTGCTACCCAGCACATGATTCTGGCTGATCTGGAAATTGATGGCCGATTGCGACAGGTTATTATGCAGGCACCCAAAAACGGTTTTTTCTATGTGATTGACCGGGTAACCGGTGAATTCATTTCTGCTGAAAATTTCGTGCCGGTAACCTGGGCTGATGGCATTGATCCTATAACAGGAAGACCAAATATCCTGGATTCAGCCAAGTACTGGGAAACAGGAGAAGTGTCCGTGCAATCCCCAAGCTTCTTTGGTGGTCATAACTGGCATCCCATGTCCTTTAACCCGGAAACCGGGCTGGTGTATTTACCTGCCCAGGAAATCAGCTTTCCCTACATGGCAGATAATAATTTTGAACCAAAAACACTGGCTGCCAATCTCGGTATCGATACCTCAGCTGCCCGTCTGCCAGATGATCCTGAAGTCATAGAAGCTGTAAAAGCGGCAACACTTGGCCATCTGGCTGCCTGGGATCCAGTCACGCAAGAAGAGCGTTGGCGAGTTCAATATCCGGGGCCCTGGAATGGCGGCGTTCTTTCTACAGCTGGTGGTCTGGTGTTTCAGGGCACTGCCGGAGGTTTTTTAAAAGCCTATGATGCCAACAATGGTTCCACACTTTGGGAATACCCGACACAATCTGCCATTGTCGCCCCACCAGTCACTTATGAAATAGATGGAGAACAGTACCTGACGGTTATGGCAGGCTGGGGAGGTATCTTTCCGATGATTACCGGTCCGCTTTCATTGAGTTCAGGTCTTACTTTAGATAACAGCCGTATACTGACATTTAAACTCAACGGTGAAGCTGCTTTGCCTGATTTTGAACTGTCTGTTCCCGACCTGCCTGATCTCACTGGCGTCAATATTGATACGGAAATGGCCGAACAGGGTTTTGCAGTCTATGACCGCTATTGCGGTGCCTGCCATGGTGCTGGTGCAGTTGGCAGCGGTGTCATCAATGACCTGCGTTACAGCACTTTTACTGCCACTCCTGAAGCATGGGCCTCCGTGGTGCTGGGTGGGTTGTTTGCTGAGCTGGGCATGGTGAGTTTTGCTGAAGAACTTGATGCTGCCGATGCTGAAGCTATTCGACACTACATACTGACAAGACAGCAGTTCGCTGCCAGCCAGCTATAGAAAACCTCAACTCTATAGATGAGCCTAGACGATCTTTTTCATGTAAAAAGAGCCCGGCTCATTGGCTGGCGTAAGAAAAGGTGTCACACGTTTTAGTTCGTCAAAATGATGATGGCTCAGATAATTCAACGCGCCGATTATTTCCCAGCTGCCATTATGGCTGAGGAAAGCTTCCAACAGATATTGCTCATTCCAAAAACTTACCTGTTCTTTTAGCCAGACCACTGAGTAATTTTTAGGTAAAAAGATATCATGCACATGAACAATAACGCCCTTGTTAAGCGTCGGGAGCAGTTCCAGATATTCAAACAGCACATCCCCCTGTGGCCTGATCACATGAGAAGAATCGATAAATAAAATATCGTTCTCATCAAGCTGGGAAAAAAAATCAAGCTCGACTTCTTCAACTTTTTTCCTCAATACCGATACATCTGTTTTTTCCAACCAGGGCATTTCATAAGGCTCAATGCAGATATGTTCACAACCATAGTCCGGATTTTCTTCCTTGTTTTTATTGAGCGCTCTAATGGCCATCAAGGTTGAATTACCGCTGCCAATTTCTATGATCTTTTGTGGTTTGACACTGCGGATAATCTGGTACCAGTACTCCGCATCACCCGGACCAAAAGAGCCATTATTCAGATAAAACTCCAGCTCACTGCCTTTATCTAAACGGATATTTTCCAGTTCTTTGCTGTAAGTATATTTTTCTAAATAAACAAGCTGCTTACTTTCATTTAATTTAATTCCAGGAAGCTTTCGGTCCAAGGCAAAGTCTTTATGCGGCTCACGAAAATCGAATTGCGGTTCATAGTAATGATTACGTATTGGAAAAACCCCGACCTGTAGTAAAGCATTCTTGATATAAGGCAATCGATGTACGCCTTTTTTTCGTACAACTTTTAACAACCAGGCTGAAACATAGATAAAAGGCAGAAGCACAATATCCAGAATTTTATAGAGCGTTTTTTTCATTCTTAGATCTTTGGCGTGTCATACATATTGATGAATTCCCAGGCTGCTGTTTCCGAGCCTCTTTCCACGCTCACTTCAATCAGAACTGGAGCGTCATCATCAATTGCTTTCGCCAATACCGGTTTTAACTCTTCAGGTGTCGTTACCCTGTACCCGGCAACACCAAAACTTTCCGCCAGTTTCATGAAGTCGGGATTTATTAAATCGGCACCCACCAGCCTGCCACCAAAGCCCATTTGCTGATCACGGCGCACGTTACCAAAAGAATGATTATTGAATACCAAGGTCACCAGACCAATGCCATATTGTGCGGCTGTTGCCAGTTCCTGTAATGCAAACATGAAACCACCATCGCCATTGACTGACACAACCGCGCGCTCAGGATTCGCCGCTTTAACGCCAAGTGCTGTCGGAAAGCCAAAACCCAGCGTTCCCTGAAACCCCTCAGAGATATAGGTTCTTGGCTCATAAACAGGCATGCCTCCCGCCCAGGTGGCAAAACCCATCTGTGAAAGCTCAGGGACATAGCAACCATTACGGGGTAATACTTCTCTAATCACATTCAAATAAGCCATCTGCGGCTGTACTTTCTGAATGAGCTTCCAGGCTTTTGCCTTAATTTCAGCTATTTCATCGCTACGGGAAGAATCCGGATTAACCTGTGTCTCGAGTTCAGATAGCAAGGCTTTACAGCCATCTGCGGAATCCGCAATCACGGCTATATCAGGCACGAAACGTTCAACTTCTTTCGGATCAATCTCTATACGAATCAAGGTTCGGTCATCATTTGGTATGCGTTGATAGTCTGATCCTGCCACCCAGCGCATGTAAGGCATTTCTACTCTAGAACCAATGCCGATAAGCAGATCACAATCATCCCAGAGTACCCGCGCAGCCACCGGCGGCACACTTAAAGGATGATCTTCTGGCACAACACCCCGGCCACTTCTGAAGGCTGTCACCGGACAGTTTAAAAGCTCGGCAAGAGCAAGTACTTCCTGGCTGGCATCCTGCGCTCCGGAACCACACATAATCATCGGTTTTTTAGCTTTAGTGATAGCTTTTGCTGCAGCTTTTATCTGATCGATATCCAGTTCAGGCCTGGTAATGTGCTTAGTCCCTGCCCCTATTTCAACGTCCCAATTCTGCGCCATGGTATCCCAGCACATCTCAACTGAAACCGGACCAGGCCTACCACTAACCATGGTTTCAAACGCTGAATTCATGATGGCTGTGGCATATTCGGGCTTATCAATGCGAACAGCATCCTTGATGATACTTTTCAAGGTACCAGCCTGATCAGCCAGTTCATGCAGATGTCCTCTGCCAATACCAAGATAAGTAGAAGGCACCTGCCCAAGCAGACAAAGCACTTTGGAACAATTACCCATTGCCGTACAAAGTGCTGCTGAAGCATTAAGCACGCCAGGGCCAGGTACAACCGCTAAAGCTGCGGGTTGGCCTGTTGATTTTGCTGCCCCCATAGCCATATAGCCTGCCGTTTGTTCATGCCTTGGCACAATCACATCAAAACCTTCCCGGGCAAAGGCGTCAAATAAGGGATAAACCTGAGCACCCGGAATTCCAAAAATCTGCTTAATACCATTGGCTTTGGCAGCCAGAGCCATGGCGTCGCCACCAGTCATCGTCTTTTTCATAAATAATTACTGTACTATCAAAAGCAAATACAACTCTTCTATTCTCCGCTTATTATGCTTGATAAGCCTCTGTATTTATACGGTTGGCTACAGAGAACCCCTTTGTTCATTATCTGGGTATGCAGTGATTTAATTAAAATACTTGTAAATATCACAACAAGTGATAAATTCACTGCTACAAAAATACTAAGAAGTCATTTAAATTCTCAACTTAGGGGTAAAAAATGAACTTAACTATAAATAAGACCTGTCGGTTTTTAAAAAATGCTTTAATCCTTCCTGTTCTTGCCTTAGCCACGCAGACATCCATACAGGCTGAGCCGCTGATGATTCCAGGTTTTTTGGGTATAGAAAGCTCCTATATCGAAAAAACGGGTGAAGATACAGCTAATGCCTACTTCACTTTCACAAATTTACACTATGGCCCTGTGCTTTTACTGAGCGCCAGTAGCGACATTTTTGCAAACACCACGCTTAATGGTGCCAATAATGAGGAACTTGAATATATTGAGGTTCTTCCAAGAGAGCGTGTCGTCATGGAACCCGGTGGATTACATATGCAGTTACATGACCTGGACCCTGCAATTACATCAGGTGAAACTGTTGAGGTGACTTTGCTGCTGCGTCAAGGACGAGAGCCTGAAGAAGAAGTTGAAGAGCATTACGATAATTCTTTAAGAAAACTCATAAAAGGCGGTATTCCTAATGAGAAGGAATTCGTCATGCATATTTCTGTGCGGGAATGATACCCACTGATTAATTACTACTAATGCTCAACCAGCATCAGTATATTAATTAAAGCATGTGCATGCTCGGCAGCCTCTATACCCAGGTTGGTCAGATAGCCTCCATCAACCTGGGTAATAATCCCTTTTTCAAACAAACGCTCAGCTGCCTGAATTTTTTCAATACTCGCATCACTGTGAATTTTAATACCTTCCTGGATGCTATCCAGGTTAAACAGACTTAATAATTTCAGTTCGTCAATAAACTCAGGCCGAATTGCCACAATATACCTCTCAGTTTCATCCGCCACTTCAGGTGGCTTTTCTTTTTAATTGTAAAGGCGCCAAACTAAAGCGCCTTCCCCCTAACTAAGTTTTATTGCAGTCCGCCAGTGGATTTGATCGCCGCTGGCAGCCCAATTACTTCTACCCTTCCAGCCAGTATTAATATCATCAATTCACCCTTCCATGCCATTGGCGTGAAGGCCACCGGCACAAGCCGTTTATGAAATTTAAAGGCAATAAACGGAAAAACTTGAAACAGACGAGTTTAAAATTCGCATTTTAGAACACTCTTGATTTATTGGTTTTATCAGCACCAAAAAATATTTAAGCCAGTTTACGTGCAGACTGAATTAGAGACAATGCTGGGCTATAATGATCTTTGGTTAATACTGCTGATTCTCGTACATGAAATCAAAAGAAAACGATAGCACGCTTTTTAAACGCCTGCGCCAGAATATAGAGGGCGACGTCCTGGATGACAGCTTTTCCAGAGGGCGTTACAGTACTGATGCATCCATTTACCAGTTGATGCCATTAGGTATCGTTATTCCAGCTTCTGAGCAGGATGTCGAAATTGCAGTACAACTCGCTGCTGAAGAAGGCGTACCTGTTCTGCCCCGAGGCGGTGGCACTTCACAAAATGGTCAGGCCATTGGTGAAGCGCTGATGATTGATACCACCCGCCATCTAAACAAACTGATTGATTTCAATAAAGAAACGGCCAGTGTCTGTGTTCAGCCTGGGATGGTACTGGATGAACTCAATCGTCTGTTGAAGCCCCATGGCCTCTGGTATCCGGTAGATGTCTCCACTGCCAACCGTGCCACCATAGGTGGTATGACAGGAAATAACAGCTGTGGAGCTCGCTCGATACGTTATGGCAACATGGTGCACAATGTCAGCTCGATAGAAGCCTTGCTGGCTGATGGCAGCCGTGCTCATTTCAAAAAACTCAATGGTGAAAGCTTTGCAAATGAGAAGCATCAGGCATTAGCCGATCAGCTCATTGCGCTGGGCCGCAGGGAAGCTGACGAAATTGCTGCACGTTTCCCGGATTTATTAAGACGGGTCGGCGGCTATAATATCGACGAACTGGTTAAATCAAATCCCAATCTTGCCAGCCTCTTGGTTGGCTCTGAAGGCACACTGGGTTTCTTTCAGCGCATTCATTTAAACCTGCAACCCATACCAAAAAATAAAGTACTGGGTGTTTGTCACTTCCCTACTTTCTATGAAGCTATGGACAGCACCCAACACATTGTCAAACTTGATCCCTCCGCGGTAGAACTGGTTGACCGTACGATGATTGATCTGGCGCGGGATATTCCGATTTACAAGCAGATAGTAGACCGTTTCGTGCAGGGTGAACCCCAGGCACTTTTATTAGTCGAGTTTGCCGGTGAAGATCATGAAGAGCAGTTGAAAAAGCTGGGAGAGCTGATTGAATTAATGGGTGACCTTGGCTTTCCAAATGCCGTAGTCGAAGCGACAGAGCCTGAATTTCAAAATGATATCTGGGAAGTCAGGAAATCAGGATTGAATATCATGATGTCGATGAAAGGTGATGGCAAACCCATTTCCTTTATTGAAGACTGCGCTGTGCGCCTGGAAGATTTGGCGGAATATACCCGGCGTTTAACCGACATATTCCATAAATATGGGACAACCGGCACTTTTTATGCGCATGCTTCTGTCGGCACCTTGCATGTACGGCCGGTTTTAAATATGAAAGAAGCCGATGGCGCTTCCAAAATGCGCGCTATTGCCGAAGAAACAATGGAGATGGTGCGTGAATACAAAGGTTCACATTCAGGGGAGCACGGTGACGGTATTTCCCGCTCCGAATTCCATGAACCTATGTTTGGACGACGCATGGTAGAGAACTTTGAAGAAGTTAAACGCTATTTCGATCCAGGCGGTTTGTTTAATCCCGGAAAAATTGTAAACCCGCACAAAATGGATGATCGCAGTATTATGCGCTTTGCGCCGGGCTATGCTCCCATAGAGGTAAAACCTGTGTTGGACTGGACGGGCTGGGATGGATTTGATCGTGCCATAGAGATGTGCAACAACAATGGTGCGTGCCGCAAAGCCAATGTTGGCACCATGTGCCCCTCTTACAGAGTAACCAAGAATGAACAACATCTGACTCGAGGTCGGGCAAACACTTTACGCCTTGCCATCACTGGCCAATTAGGTCCTGATGCATTTACCTCCGACGCCATGTATCAAACCATGGACCTTTGCGTTGGCTGTAAAGGCTGCAAGCGCGAATGCCCGACCGGCATTGATATGGCCAAAATGAAAACAGAATTTTTAAACCATTATCATCAAAAGCACGGCCTGACTTTAAGAGATAAACTATTTGCCTATTTGCCACGCTACGCACCTAAACTCAAAAACTTCAGTGCCATATTAAATCTTCGCGACCAGATTCCAGGTCTGGCATCATTATCTGAATGGCTGTTTGGTATCAGCAGTAAACGTAAACTACCACGCTGGCGAACTGATCAATTCAAGGCACAGGACAATTCAACAGGGACAGGCAGCGAAACTGAAGTGGTATTACTGGTAGATACCTTTAACAGCTGCTTTGAAGCCGAAAATGCACATGCAGCATTGGAGGTCCTCAATGCTGCCGGTTATAAAGTCATCTGCCCAAGACCTGTCGATAAGGGACGACCTTTATGCTGTGGCCGGACTTTTTTCAGCAATGGTCTGCTGGAAGAAGCAAAAGTTGAAGCTGGCAGAATGATAGAAACGCTTTTGCCTTATGTTAAACGGGGTGTCCCTGTTATAGGGCTCGAACCTTCATGCCTGCTTACGCTGAGGGATGAATACCTGTCCCTGCTTCCTGGTGAGAATTCAAGTCTGTTGGCAGAGAATGCTTTTATGTTTGAAGAATTTCTCGCGAATGAACTCCAGGCTGGCAAACTGAATCTAAATTTACAGGCCATTGAAGCCAAACAGATCCTCTTACACGGCCATTGCCATCAGAAAGCCTTTGCTGTGCTGTCGCCTGTACAAAAAGTCCTTGGTCTCATACCCGGACTTGAGGTTAAAACCATCGACAGCAGTTGTTGCGGCATGGCAGGATCGTTTGGTTATGAAGCTGAGCATTATGAGGTCTCCATGCAAATGGGAGAACTGTCTTTATTTCCTGCCATCAAGGAAGCGAATAACGCTAGTCTGATTGTCGCTGATGGCACCAGTTGTCGTAGCCAGATTCAGCATGGCACCAGCAAAGAAGCCTTGCATGTTGCCAGAGTCTTACAGATGGCACTGGTTTAAATCAAACCCATCATCCACATGACACAGACACTCATAAAAGAGACTAACCCGCCGACCAAGGTTGCACCACCATAACTGAACACGGCATCTGGCACACTTAAACGTGAAAGTGATGTGCAAACCCAGAAATAGCTGCTATTTACATACTTGATAATGACTGAACCGCTGGCGCCTGCCAGCATGGCGGCTTCTGCTGAAAGCCCCAGGGTCCCTAGCATCGGAGCTACCAGGGAAGCTGCTGTAATCACCCCGACTGTGGTTGAACCGGTAATCATGTTACCGATGATACCAATCACAAAAGGCAGCATGATGGTGGGCAGACCATAGTCTGTGAAAATTGATGCGATAAAATCCACAGCCGGTGTCCCGCGTAAAATAGCACTCAGAGAGCCACCCAGACCTGTAACTACCAGAATCATCGCAGAAGTTTTCAATGCCGTTTCAACCCAGGCATCTTTGGCTTTTTCCTTGTCATCCTTGCTCCTGATATTCCGGTAAGCTAACCAGACTCCTACAGACAGGGCGATGACCGGCCAGCCCAGATAAGAAAAAATCGTGCTTAGAATATGCCCTTCTGGAAAAACCAGAGCAACAACACTTTGTGTGCCGATTAATATAATCGGAATGACAATCGGCATATATGAACTCAATGTCGATGGCAGTTCATCAGGCCCATCTGCATCAAGGTCATCAATTGATACACCTTCAAATTCGTCGCTTGCCATGGTTTTAATTCGAGGACCAGCCACAAAAGCGCCCCAAGCCCAGCCAGCTATAGAACCGAACAGGCAGGCTATGCCTCCAAAAATGATGGTCTTGCCGATATCAGCACCCACCAATGCAGCAGCAGCCAAAGGCCCTGGTGTTGGCGGCACAATGGCATGGGTTAACTGCAAAGCGCCAACCAGGCCGGTCGACATTGTTGCGATACCAACACCCATGGTTTTGGCAGCAGAATGTACCAGCGGATTCAGGATGACATAGGCCACATCTGAAAAGATGGCAATGCCGATAACGAAGCCTGTCAATGTCAAAGCCAGTGGCATACGCTGTGTCCCTACCAGGTTAACCATTGATCGGGTGATCACCTGAATTGCTCCGGTATGCTTCAAGGCCTCCGCTATGATGGAACCCAGAACAATGACAACACCAATTGAGCCCAGGGTATTACCAAAGCCACTTTCAAAAGCATCAATAAAGTTATTTTGCTGAACACCTGGCAACACGCCAAACAACATGATGGGAATCAGCAAAGCGAAAAAAACATGCCACTTCCATTTAGCTATCAGAAACAGCAAAAGAAAAATGACAATAGCAAAGCCAAACAATGAAATCGCGGCACTGTCACTTACCGCTGTCGAAGCATCCATTAACGATTCCTTTTATTATTTTTATCTTTTGAAAACTTTACTCGGGTTACTTAAGCCGCAAGGTAATCCAGCGCCGCATTAACACCGCCCCTCTGATAAGGAATGCCGCTAATATTCAGGCCCATTTCAACCCCGCAAAGTGTGCCCGCCAGCATCAGTTCATTGAAATCCCCAATATGGCCGATTCTGAATATTTTCCCTTTGAGTTTACCGAGGCCTGTCCCGAGCGACATATTAAAACGTTCCAGTATTATTTTACGCAGCTCATCGGCATCATGGCCTTCCGGGATCAAAACAGCCGTTGTTGAATTACAGAACTCTTCAGGATTCAGGCAGATATTCTCCAGCCCCCAAGCCTCTACGGCACAACGGGTAGCTGCCGCCAGACGTCGATGCCGGGCAAAGACATTCTCCAGACCTTCCTGATGCAACAAGCTCAGGGCTTCCTGCAAACCATAAAGCAGGTTTGTGCTGGGCGTATAGGGGTAATAGCCTTTTTCATTAAAACTCAGCATGGCATCCCAGCGCCAATAGGAATGATGCGATTTTGCCTGCTTTGATGCTGCCAAAGCCTTCTCGCTGACTGCATTAAAACTGAGCCCCGGAGGCAGCATCAACCCCTTTTGTGAGCCACTCACCGTGACGTCTACCTGCCATTCATCATGGTAAAACTCGGTACAGGCCAATGAAGAGACGGCATCAACAAAAAACAGTGCAGGATGCCCGGCGGCATCAATCGCCTGACGAATTTTGTCTATCCGGCTGGTTACGCCGGTAGATGTTTCTGTATGGACGGCAAGTACGGCCTTAATGCTGTGCTCAGCATCCTGCTTTAAAATCTCTTCGACTTTTTCCGGATCTACACCGTGGCGCCAGTCACCCGCAACCCACTGCACATTCAGGCCCAATTTATCCGCCACTTCCTTCCACAGGGTGGCAAAATGACCTGTTTCAAACGCGAGTACTTTATCTCCCGGCGATAAAGTATTTAACAAAGCACACTCCCAGCCTCCAGTACCTGAGGCCGGATAAATGAAAACCGGAGAATCAGTATTAAATACCGGTTTGATCTGTTCAAGAATATTAAAGGTTAAGGCCGGGAATTCAGGCCCTCTGTGATCTATAACCGGTTGCGCCATAGCACGCAAAACACTGTCGGGCACATTGGACGGCCCTGGAATCTGTAGAAAATGCCTGCCGGGTTTAAATGAAGTCTTGCTCATCATGCATCCTTAATTGATAAAAAATCAGCCGATGAACCTTATCCAAAACAAGCGCTTTAAACAAGCCGAGATTACCAGTGCAGTTTCAGCACAAAAATAGACTAGGTATCAAATCGGACAGCTTTGCTTAGGCCTTCCGGAAAAGCAGAAAATAGAAATGTCATTAAGGATAATTATTTTTAAGTATAAATCCCTGATTTTCCAGGTGCGATAATACCTTTGGGATCCAGAGCACGTTTGATTCGTTGATCAACATCACGCTTGACTGGACCAAAGGTGTTGGCGACTTTATCCATGAACGCAATATTTGTTCGATAAGAACCCCAGCCACGCTGAGAAAATTCGCGCAGAAGTTCATCAAAGCACTGATTCGCCCGAGCCGTTTCCTCGGCATTGGTCTTATCAAATAGCAGGTCAATAATATGATGTCCTTCGCGCCAGCCGATAATATATTCTGCAACATAGTCAAAACCATATTTACCCAATATCTCTTTAGCCAGTTCCATCTGTCGCAGCCCTTCAGAACCCCTTGCCTGCGCTACAGGAGCAAACCAGGCCGAACCGCCGCCGCCTCGCCAGTTATATAAACCGAATTCTTTCAGGGTCATTTCACCACGCATCAATTGCGCGCGATATTCAAAGGTGCTGTTACCGACCATATCCGTTTCATCCTGGATAATGGCACCGCTACCTGCAAAAGCACCATTCACAATATTCCAGTTCAGCTCAATTTGCTCCGGTGTGCCATAAAGGCCAGCATAGATGTTCCAGGCTCCCATGCCCAGATCAGCTTTCATTCTTTCAACGGCATCATCAGAAATTGACCCTTCTCCCTGATAATAATCAGAGCGAACAACTTCCGAGCCTCCTTCCCAGAGGGCATGCGCAATAACCACTGCATTGGGGATTACTTGAGCTATTCTGAGCGGGCGTATTATTTCTATGGCCTTTTCGATGTCTGCATCATCAGGAAACCTGATCACAAACGCCTTGAATGCCGGGGGCTGGGGCATCAGCCACATACCAAGCTTGGTGACAATGCCATAGTTGGATTGGGTAAATATTCCATCCAGAGAAGGACCATAGCCCCACTTAAACACTTGCCAGCTTGTCGAGTTTGGCATTGATCCCATGCCAGTTCGAAGAACCTCACCATCGGCCAGCACCACTTCCATGCCGCACGAAAAGAAGAAATTATCGCCGTAAGGTGTGTAACCGACGCCTCTGTCTACCGCATTCCCCAATGGACTGACAATGGCAGACGGGGCTGGAGGAGAAAGCCATAAAGGAATGTTGTTCTCCACCAGATAGTCTTTTAACTGCTGATAAGTTACACCCGGCTCTATAAGAGCTGTACCTAGTTCAGCATCAACTTCAATGATTCTGTTCATGCGGCGTAAATCCAGAATTACCTGACCTCTGGTAGCAGCAGCGGCCGATCCATAACCAAAGTTTTTGCCCGTGGAAACCGGCCACACAGGAATATTGTATTTATCACAAACACCGATAATGGCCTGCACCTCTTCTGTTGAAGCTGGTGCCAGAGCCCCTGAAGGCGCATGATCATAGTTATCAGCAGGAATCATAATCTTGTTATAACTATTCAGACTATCTGCGGATACGAATACATTCTCGTCGCCCACAATCGCGGCATATTCCTCAATCGCGTTGCCAAAATCCTGTGCAGAAACGCCTTCAGGTAGTACATTAAATTCAGCCATTAAAACCCCCTAAATATCGGTAACAGTAAATCTGGCCCAAAAGATTTACAGATAAGCATAAAAGCTCGTTAGTGTTCTTGTTTTTTTAGCGTTCTGCGCAT
>Ga0181599_1000339_pt1 | contig 48600 bp, 40 predicted proteins | sample 041ome_3_FD_148658 | JGI IMG/M metagenome (GOLD analysis project Ga0181599, IMG submission 148658) | Coastal salt marsh microbial communities from the Groves Creek Marsh, Skidaway Island, Georgia - 041405US metaG (spades assembly) | ecosystem: Environmental > Aquatic > Marine > Intertidal zone >...
CTCTCTCTCTCTTTCTCTCTCTCTCTCTCTCTCTCTTTCTCTCTCTCTCTCTCTCTCTCTGTCTCATACGATTGAATTATACACATAGATGATCATAATCAACTAGCAATCTTCCCAATGCATGTCTAAAGGACACGTCGGCGACGCGTTTTCAGTGACGCGTTCGAATCCATCCTTTTCGGGAATGGCGATGGACATGCCCGCGGCGTCGGCGTTACCGCCACCCGCGTAGCAATCCATATCCATATCATCGCCTTCATCCGAGCACGCTTCCGAGTATAATCGCAAGATGTGCGACACGAGCGGCACAATCTCTTGCGGTTGCAAATCAGCGGCGGCGCGCAACTCGGGCGAGCACATCGGCTTGATGCCCAAATTTAAACGCACGGCGCCAATGACGGCGGCGGCGACGCGAGATGGACGTTCATTAGTCAATGACGGATCCATGACGCACAAGGAGTACACATAGCACACAAACTGCCTCAAATCTTCTCTGTAGCTCGTGTTCCATTCGCCAAATTCGACCTCATCGCGCGCCGTCGTGCCTCCTCCGGTTACGGCGAGAAACGACTCGAGAAAGTGCGCGGGCGTGAGCGCGCCGACGTCCCATTTCAACTCAATCAACACCGCGAGTTCCATCTTTTGAATAATATCGGGAGAATACATATTCGACGTCCACGATCGTAACTTAGCCATGGTTGGCACGCGTTCTTCAATCTCCTCGTATTTAATCGCGATTTGCAAGCAGCACAACGCCACGAGGTGCAACGACGTCTTCGGCACCAACGTCTTACTCAACACGCGATCCTATACACGTCGTCGTCGTCGTCGTACACAACACACACGTCAGTACACAAACTCAATCAACACACACACACAACCACACGCAAAACCTACACACACGTAAAACCTAAAACAAAAAAAACCCTCGCGTTCGTTCGCTTCGCTTCGCTTCGCTTCGCGAGATATCTCGTCTCGTCACGCACCATCAACGCGATCGCCACATCCGCCGTCGCCGGCGCAAACCTCTCGCCCGCACACACATCCAACACCCACTCAATCAACTGTGCGCGATACTCCACATGAAGCGCCCGCGTGGTGTCCAACACGAACGCCCCGTGCGCGACGCGTTCGCGCGCGAGCATCCCTCGACACACATCCACGAGCACGCCCGCGCCATCGGGCGCGATGGCGCCTTCCGCCGCCCGCACCGCGCACACCTCGCGCAACGTCACCTCGCGCCGGGGCGAATCAAACGACGTAAAATATTCCTCACCACCCCGCGCGCGCGATCGATCATCCCCCCCCCGCGCGGCGTCCTCCTCGTCGCCAACATCCTCGCGCGCGGTCGATCGCGCGCCGAGCATCGCGAACCCATCGATCGACGATCGATCGCTGCTCGCGTGCGTGGAAAACGACTCCGCGCGCTCGCGCTCGACATCTCGCGCGCGAGGCGATCGCGCGAGTAATTCATCGATCGATCGCGCCACCGATGCCGTGCGTTTCATCGTCGTCGTCGTCGTCGTGACGTCGTCGTCAACCCCATCGGCGATCGCCATCGAAAACGCCGAGGCGTTGGTGGCGCCGCACGTCGTCGTCGTCGTCATCATCGCCGCCATACCCTGCGCGTCTCTCCACGCGTACCCACCGCGCGATCGTGTGAAATATATATATAACGTTTGTGTCGCCCGATCGATCGCGCGACCGTCGCCCGCGTCGTCGTCTGTCGCCCGCGTCGTCGCGCGTCGTCAGCAATCCATCGGGCATCCGTCCTTTCGGTTTCGGGCGCGTCCGTCCGCGCGTCCGATCGGCCCCTCGCATGCATGCATGTCATCGATCATCGATCGAGTTCGCGCGTCGATGGATATGCCATGTCATCGATCGCGCGCATCGATCGCGCGATCGATGTGCGGCGTCTCGCGTGCGTCTGGGGTGTGCGGGCGTGCTCGTCCCTGGTCACGATTCGCCGAGAGTCCCTGTCCCTGTGCGCGCGTGTGTTCAAACGCCACCGATCGTCCGAGCGCCCACGAGGGGTGCGGGTGCGGGTGGTGCGCGTTTGAAAGGGGGCGATCGATCGCGCGCGGTCGGCGGAGATTTTGGCGGGAATCGCGATCGTTGGCTTAGGCGCTTGTGCTGACGCAGCACAGCGCGGAGGATACGCACGATGGGGGCGATGGGGTGTGATGTGATGTGATGTGTGGGGCGATCGATGCGCGGGGTATGGTTGGTGTGATGGAGGTGTGTCGTCGTGCGCGTCGTCGTGCGCGTCGTCGTCGTGCGCGGCGTGGTGGAATACACCGCGCGGGACGCCCCAGCGTCGCGCGCCGGGCACCCACACGCGGGCATCGCGCGAATCGATCGATCGATCGATCGATCGGTCGGTCGGTCGCGCGCGAAGATATTTTCGTGAGTGACGTTCGGACGTTCGGACGTCCTTTCGCGCCGACGCCGACTTACGGGACGCGCGGACGACGACGGGTGGCGCGCCGACGCGCGAACGACGACGCACGATCGACGTCGGCGCGCCACGCAAAGTCGCGGCGGTGCGTCGTCGATCGCGCGAGCGCGAACGCGCGTGACACGCACTCCGGGTGATTCGTCATCCAGCCGCCACCACCACGATCGAAATCGAAATCAATCGTCGATCGTCATCCATCGATGATGTCATCATCACGCAACCACGCGGGGTATTCCGCGCGCGGCGCCGCGAGAACAAAAAAAGCTACGAACGCCATCGTCGTCGTCGTCGACGCCAGGGGCACGCCTTCTCGACGACCGTGTGCGACGACGACGACGACGACGACGTCGACGCACCGTCGTCCGCGACCGCGTCGCCCACGATAGGTGGTCGGACCCGCGGCGACGATTCGTCTCGTCGGATGCCCGATACGAACCGTCACTTCTATATAGACATTTGTCATTTTATACTATGTAATCGCATGTACACCACGTATACTACACGTGCGCATTGCTAATCCAGTGGATTTATGACGCCCTCGCGCGCGGCAACACCCATCGTCGTCGTCGAACGCATCGCGTTCGGCATTCCGTCGCGCGCGGACGTCTGACGTCGCGCGCACGCGCGATGGTGCGGTGCTGCCCGGCGCGCGATGGCGCGTACGCGCACATCGCCGCGTCCTCGCGCGAGGATGATGATGCTGGACGCGATGACGACGGCTCGCGAAGGGGTGACGCTGCGGTAACACCTTTCGCTCGCGCGCACGCGAGCGACGACGACGACGACGACGACGACGAGCGGTCGACGACGACGGAGGCGCGCGAGGACGCCGAGGGCGATGGTGGGGATGTCGTCGTGGCGATCGATGACGACGGCGACGGGGATGGGGCGGACGGGCGCGGGGTTGGGCGACGAAGCGCGTGGGATCGCGCGGGGGCGACGTCGACGACGGCGAGCGAGGACGCGCGAAGCGAACGGTCGGCGACGCATAGTACGTTTGGACGACATAGGCGAGAGAGGAAAGTTTCGAGGGCGGTGGAGCGCGCGCTTGGAGGGGCGGGTGCGTATGATGAGGATGATGACGAGGAATACGCGCCGACGACGGCGGCGAATCGCGCGGTGGACGAAGAAGCCGGGTTCGGGTTCGTGTCTAAGAGTGATATTGCGCGACGTGACGCGGAGCGTGCGGCGAAAGCGAAAGAGAAAGAGAAAGCAAAAGCTGAGGCTGAGCGTGCGGCGAAAGCGAAAGCGAAAGCTGAGGCTGAGCTTGCGGAAGCGGCGCGTAAGGCGGCGAAAGAGCTCGCAAAGAGGAAAGCCGCGGGGTCGAGCGACGACGACGAAACGATGTCGTTGTTGTCTGCTGATATCGACGAATTGAACGATAATCAACGTCGCCGTAGTCGCAAGAAAGGTGGGAAAAAGATGTCAGTGCTCGCGTATACCGTTATCGTGTCCTGTGCGGTGATTGCGGCATGCGTGGGAATCGTGATTTATGTTCCGGCGCCGACGACGTCGAGCGCGGTGGTTTCGAATTCAGTCGCGACCGCAACGGATGCCAGTCCGGTATTAACATCCTCCTCTTCCTCTTCCTCGTCGTCGGTATCCAAGGAAAAGAAAAAAGAGAAGGATATCACCAAGGATCTGGAAAAGAAGTTGACGAGCAAGTCGCGTAGCAAAACGGCGTCTACCAGCGCCGCCGACGACGACGACGATAAAGACGACGACGACGAGTCGTCGACAAAGTCGAAGAAGACATCTAAATCATCGACGAAAGACATGGAAGAAGATGAGTACGATGAAGAACCCGCGAATGAGGACGAAGAGGATGGTAAAACTCGCAAATCTGGCGCCGTAGAAGCCAAGCTCGGGCGATTTGCGTGGCTGGACGACGACGAAGTCGCCGACAAGGGCGCCGACGACGCAAAAGAGGCACCGATCCGAGCCACGCGCGAGTGTGCACCGATTCATGTCGAGACACGCCACGGGGTGTACCGACAATTTAATCAAGAGTGCTTAGCGTCCGACGACGAGGTCCTGAAAAAGCCCGCCGGGTGCATGCGCGGTTCCGCCGACGGATGCCAGAGCTGCTACATTTCAAATTCGCCCGCGGCATCCCAACTCACGTCGTACTCGTGGTGTTCTCAGCACGTCTGTGAGACATATGGCGTCGCAGGGTGCGAGACTGACCCGAGTAAACGCCCTTCGTCGACGCTGGGTGTTGACGAAAAGCCGGCGACCAAGTCAAAAATGTCGACGGCGTCCATCGCCGCCGCCGCCGCTGCGCGCGACGGCGGCGAAGCATGCTTGCCCAATCTCGAAGACGCTAAGCGAGGAATATTTCAATACTCTGCGCACCATTGCCGCACCATGGGCCATGCGCATGTTGATTACTCTGGATGCGTATCCATCGGCAAGTCTTCGTGTCGCATGTGCGTCACGAAGAGCACCCTTCAAGGCACGGTATTTTCGCTGTGCCCGAAATCGGTGTGCGAAAACCACGACTTGCTCTATTCGCAATGTGCAGACGATGACGGGGTTGACTAGCGCACACGTACCAACACAACAATAGACATACAATCGCGATTGTAGTAGTAACGCGTTTCGTAGCTCCACATGGCAACATTCAAACGACACTTTTTGACGCGCGCGATGCCCACCGATGCGCCTGGCGCGGTGTCCACCGCCGCCGCGCCGCGCGAGATGCGGCATTTCATCGCCCGTGCGCGCGAAATCGCCCCGCACGCGCCGCTTCCGGCGTATTACTGTCGGTTGCGCGCGGTGGAGGTTGGCATGACGCTCGCGCCTCGACCAGTTGCGGCGATCGAGGCGGTGCTGAACACGCTTGAGGTACGCGCTCAACGCATAGCGCGCTCACGAATGCCGCGACTGACCCTCGCACGTGACGATAACAGCGCACGAAGCGGTCGACGCCGCTCGGTGAGCTCGAAGACGACTTTGAGCAATGCAAAAGCTTCGCGTACGCCGTGTACGACCGCGCCGACCGCGTCGACCGCGCGGGTGGTGCACATGCCGTAACGATGAAACAAGTTGATGCGTTTAGCGCGGCGAGTACATTTTTAGCCATGCTCGAGCACTTTGAAGAGCATCCGAGGGTGGTCAAGGCGAACGGCGGCGTCGTCGTTCGGGACGAAGACCGAGCGGCGAGAAAGGATTTTGCAGAGTGGCGTGCGTTTGATTTGCGCCAGGCACTGAGTTTAGGAAAGGCACCAACAGATGTGCGGTCGTGTGCGGCACCGCCGCCGCCACCCGTGGCGGTGGAGCATAGACAGGCGGTGGCGCCTCCGCCGCCGTTGGCGCGAGCCGTACCCGCCGTCGCGACTCCAATAACGCCTCCGCCTCCGCCACCTCCTCCGCCTCCGCCTCCCCCTTCATCGACACACATAGATGAGCCGCCGTCAGTTCCCGAAATGCGCACCTCGATCGATGACGAGTTGGTTTCGGTGGAGGATGTCCCCGAGGAGCGCGTCGTCTCCAGCGTGGCGAGCGCGCCGGATGCGCCAGTGGTCGAAGCCATCGGTACGAAAATCAACGCGTTGCACATCCAAGAAAGCAATAGCGAAGGCGAGAGTAGCGACGACGATGTCGCTGACGAGCGCAGAAAAGCGTAGCCTTTCTTAGCCGCGCAAGGCGATGTAAATTTTACTTGTACAAAGAACGTCGGTTGATAAGAATCGAAATCGAATATTACAAGTGTTTTCTTCGAGCGAAAGCGCGCGTGACTTAGAGGTAGAAGTCATTTTGGCGAGATTGACCGCCGACTTCCTTCAACTTCTTCAAAATCTTGGAGAAATATTCTTCTAAGTATTGCTCGAGCGTCGTGACGTCTTCAACGTTCATCCCCAAAATCTTGTACGTCTCCGTCATATCGGCATCAAACTTAATACCGCTCGCCAAGACTTCCGCAAACGCCAGTCGGTCGCTCGCGGCAGAGGACCACTGGAAGAAACGCGTCAACCCACGAGTGAACTTCAACAAACCAACCGGGACGTTTGTCACCTTGGCTTCAGCACCGCCGAGCTTTTCGCACAAGGCGATGACATCCTTCACGCTGTACGCCTTCGGACCCGCGAGCGTCATCACCTTGTTCGCCGCCTCATCTCTACGCACGGCCGCCAACGTCATCTTCGCCACGTCTTGCGTGTCCAAATATGCCGTGCGCGTGTCGTCATCCGTTCCCCAAAGCGGTTGTTCCTCAAGAACCGGAACGGCGTACCCGGCGATGAGCGGCTGCATAAAGCCGCACAAGCGCAACACGGTGTAATCCATCCCGCTCACCTTCAAGTACTCCTCCACCGCATACTTCATATTCATCAAAGGTACTTCACGATGTTTATCGCATTGATCAATAGAATAGAACACATAGCGCTCAATACCCATCGCCGCCGCGGTTTGAATCGTCGCGCACTTTGCCTCCCAGTCAATCGCGTACGAGTCCTCCTCTGGTCTCGCCGTCGACGCATCAATCACCGTATGCACGCCCACAAACGCCGGCGGTAACGTCTCAGGCTTGGTCAAATCCGCGCTCACCGTCGTCGCGCCCCAATCCCGCAAGAAATCCGCCGGGTTTTGTCGCGGTCGCACCAAGCAACGCACGTCGTAGCCCTCATCCAGGGCTCGGCGCACCACTTGTCTACCCAGCGTGCCCGTGGCGCCGATCACCAACATCGACGTCTTGCGCACCGGTGTCCCACTCGTCGGCGCGCTCAACGTCGCGTCCGCGGCGTCCGCGCGAACCACGCGCGTCGTCGACCGACGTCCCGCGCGCGCGGGCTTCGCCCCCTTCGGCATCGTCAGCGCGCGCGATGCGTTCGTGCGCGACGACACCGACGTCGACGTGGCAAACATCACGGCGTGCGACGATAGAGAAGTGAATGCGTTTGAACGCGGCGCGGCTCTCGAGCGGCAAGACGGCGCGCGCGCGAGTGTGCGGGCGAGGACGCGCGCGCGGATCGCTTTATGGTCCATGGGATGACGTCGACACCGTCGTGACGTCATCCGCACCACACTGCGCGGGGTGTATCGTGGACGTGTTCGGACATATGGAACGTATTGCATACAGGTGGTCGCTATGTAGTGGTATATGTAATTGTGTGGTGTTGGTACGAAATGGTGTATATGGTGTTCGTGTGGGTTGTGTATGTACTCTGTGCCGTGTGTCCGAACATGGAGGGACACGTCCGCGCGCGTTCGGGCGCGCGCGCGCGACGTACGTTCGCGGCGCGCGCGCGGGGGTCTAGAGCATGTCTTCTGAGGCGTCAAACGCCGCACCAGGAGGGGATTGTTGTTGTTGCTGCGGCGGCGGCGGCGACGACGACGGTGGCGGCGCAGACGAAGGCGCTCGACGACGAGGCGGGGGCGCGTTTCGCGCGTCGGACGCGTCGGACGCGCCTCGCGGCGGTTGACGCGCCGCCGACGCTCGACGCACGGGCTGGTCGTAGTACGCGTCAGCCATTTCATACATATTTTCACGCTGTTCGCGAACGACCCAGTCGGAGAAGGAACGACGAGACGGCTCGCCGTAGCCGCCGTCGATGTCTCGACGTTCGTACGGCTCGGGCGAACGCACGAGAGGAATGCCCCGTCGGCGTTCGTCGCTCGGTGGCGCGTTCTGTCTTTGACGGCGACGACGCCGGTCATCCTCCATTTGCATCGGCGGAGGCGCACCAGTACGTTCGCGTCGGCGATCGAAATACGCGGCGTATTCATCGCGGGCGTACGGCGCACGGTCGTAATAGTACTCGTCGGCGTACGCGTCGTCGTACGCTTCCTCTTCCCACGGCGGTGCGGTGAGCGTCAGACGTTGCAAAACGCTCACACTGAGCTGTTCGACTCGGCTTTCGGCGTCCTCGGCGACGATGACGCGCTCTTGCCCGCATTGAATAATCTCGCTCACGTCTACGGCGTACGTAGACACCACGCCCTCAGGCACCGTGGGCACGCCCCACGCGTCAACAATCAACCGCGCAATGACGCCATCCTCAGGGTCGAACTCAAAGTCCCGCACGCGACCGATAAATTGTCCACTTTCAGTGACCACATCCTTACCCACGACGGTTGAATACCCATACGAGCTCCACCGACGCTCCACCGCGCCTTCGTCGTGTACCAAAATCACATCCCCAACCTGCCTTAACGACTCCAAAAGCACGTGATCCACCACCCCTACGAACGCATTCTGTCGCACATCCAACGCCACAACTTCCCACGCGTCGGTATCCACCCAGAGCTGCGTGGCAACGCCTAAACGCGCGCCACTCGTACGCGTGACGACCAACTTGTTCAGAATCAACCCTCGCGTGAGCAGCACGTCGAAATCCCCACGATTCACCGCACTCGCCTCACGCTGTGGCCGCACCGCCCCTCTAGTTCGTGCCACCGACGACGCCGCATTCGACCCCGCCCCACGACGCGACGACGCACTCCGCGCATCGCGCACATCGCCGTCGCTCGCGCGTCCGCGCGCGCCGCCCGGCGCCCTCCGACGCCCTCCTCCTCCGACCGCGTCTTCCCCAGCCCTCTCGCTCGACATCTCCCGCCGCGTCGCGCGCACGGGCGCCGCACCGCGTCTTGACCCCACCGTCGATGCGCTCGCACGCCGCATCGCGTCTGCATCGCCGTCGTCGGCGTCGAATTCGTCGCGAATCGCGCGAATCGCGCGCACCGGCGCACCGGCGGCTCTGTGATGCGCGCGAGCTCTGTGTCCCGTGTGCGCGCGGTGCGTCGGCGGTGCGACCGCGCGGTGCGCCCAGGGCGCGCGCGTGACGTCGAACGCCGTCGTCATTGCGCGATTCGACTTCTGCGACGCGCGGCGGCGACGGGGCGACGACGGATGGCGCGCGACGTGCGACGTGCGTTGGGCGCGTCCAATTGGGGTACAATGGATACATTGGTGGCGTTTCACATGGTCCACACGTACGTATGGGCAAACAGTATACAATGGCATGGGCACAATGGATACATTGGTGGCGTTTCACACGGTACAACATCGTCCATGGGCAAACAGTATAAACGCGCGTCTTGGCATGGGCGTTACCACGAAAACGGTCGAATGCGGTGCGCATCGGTCGCACTGCGCGACGCACGCACGCACGGCGACGATGACGCGCACGCACACCGACGCGTTCGACGACGACACCGCACCGGTGTTCGCCCCATTCTTCGCCATCGCCGGCGCCGGCTACGCCATGGACATCCAAGGCACGCCCGAGTACCGCCAAATGCACCACGGCTGGCAAGCGCAGTGGACGATCGAGGACGACCCGCTGCAAGCGCACGCGCTGAGCGCGAACCCGTGCGTGGTGTACGACATCACCGACGCCAGCGCCAGCGCCGCGGACGTCATCGATGCGTGCGAACGGGCGACGGGTGGGGGGAAAGTCGCGCGATGCTTCGCGCCCGATGGCGCGGATTTCGCCTTTGTGACCTTCGCCGAGGACGCGCACGCGGCGCGGTTATGCGCCGATGGCGTCGTCATCGCGCACTGCGGCGAGGAGCCGAGGACGGTGATGCCGGCGAGGATTCCTGCGCCCGCGCTGGTGAAGTGGAGGGCGGACGTTCGCGCGCGATGCGCCACCGCGAAAGCCGCGTGACGCGGCGACGGACGCGGCGTCGGGTGACGTTTTGGGTCTCTTTTGTAATAAATGAAATCCGTCATGGTTTTTACTCGTGTTTTTACTCGTAATGACGTCATCACGCGCGCACGCCATCGGCGCCGCATTCGTCGCCGCACGCGCGCGTGACCGCCCGCCCGAACGCGTGACATCGCCAAACATGCGCGCCGCGTCCGTCGCGCCCGCGCCCGCGCGCATCGGCGCGCACAGACGCGCACAGACGCGCGCGAGTGCGACGTCGAAGCGCATCGTGACGACATTCGCGGTGAACACGTCTGCGCCTGCGCGCGAGCGCGCGAGCGGGTCCAACGCGCTGTTGAGCGCGATTGATGACTTACGCGATCGCATCGATGGGTTGTTGCCCACGGAGGCGAAGACGGCGGCGGTGCGAGCGTCGTATACGGCGTCGATTGGGTTGAGATTTGCATTCTTCTTGTCGCAAGGCGTGTTGACGTCTCGCTCGAATGATGAGCGTAATGTAGACGTTGGTGCGATTGCCAGCGTAGTTGCGCGCGTGGTGTTGAACACGGATGAGAGTTCTTCGAGCGCGACGGCGCCGATTGTGCGTAAGACGATGGATGGTGGAGATATGAGCGAGGAGCAAGCGCAAGAAGTGAGCGAGTTTCTCGAACAGCACATGGGGGCTATTATCGATGTATTCAAGCGCGAATTGGAGTTCGTGGAGAATGGCGTGTACAAGTTTCCGTATGATATGGACCCGAGCACGGCACCGGCGGCGCAGTGGAATCCGTTGGCTGTGGCGGCGTTGACGCGCGCGCACCAACGCGACCAGAAAGTCGTCGCCGAACGCCGCAAGGAAAAGAAGGGACAAGAACTTCGTGAGACGTACATGGCGGACCCGAAGCGTTATCCGGATTACTACTTGCAAAACTTTCACTACCAAACCGACGGATGGTTGAGCGCGAAGAGCGCGCAGTTGTATGACTTCCAAGTGGAGACGTTGTTTTTGGGATCCGCCGACGCCATGCGCCGCCGCGCGTTGCCGTACATTGCGGATTTCATGCGCAACCGTGACGCGAGTACGACGAAGCACTTGGACGTGGCGTCGGGCACTGGTCGATTCTTATCGTTTGTGCGAGATAACCACCCGGAATTGCAATCGACGGCGTTGGAATTGTCCCCGCATTACTTGGAGGCGACGCGTAAGAACAACGCGCGCTTCAATGGCAAGGGCGGCAGCTTGCGCCTCGTCGAGGCGAACGCCGAAGACATGCCCTTGGCTGATGAAGAGTTTGATATGGTCACCAACGTGTACTTGTTCCACGAACTCCCGCGTGCGGTTCGCAAGACTGTGGCAAAGGAAATGGCGCGCGTGTTGAAGCCCGGTGGTAAATTGTTCTTTGTGGATAGCGTGCAAATTGGCGACGGCAAGGAGAATGGCATGGAAGGCGCGTTCGAGCTCGCCCTCGATCGCTTTCCGGCGTTCAACCACGAGCCTTACTACAAGGACTACGCGGTGACGAACTTGATTGAGCTCTTTGAAGAGGCTGGTTTGAAGCACGAAGCCACGGCGACCGCTTGGGTCAGCAAGACAATGGTCTTCTCGAAGCCCTTCGACGGCCAACAGCTCGAGGCTGCTGCGACGACGATGACAGTCGAAGCCCCCGTGGCGGAAGTCGTCGTTCCCGAAGCGGTCGTGGAAACGCCTGCGGCTATTGTTGAGGAGCCTACCATCGCGGAAACCGCCGAAGTTGTTGAAGACGCGGACGACGAGCCGCCAGTCGAAGGCACTCGCAAGTTTTAAAGCGGCCACACTGTTTTGCTGTCGCGCATCATCAATTGTATTTATTTTAAGCAACGTTACTGGTATCGTTCTATATATGTCGTTCATCAATTTGTGAATAATTAACAAAAATTAACGTCTACCTAACATCCAATCCACCTACCGGTAGCGCGCTCGCGTTCAACGCGCTAAATCCAGACAAGAACAACTCTTGGTTGAAATGCCCAATGAACGCGACTAATACTACGATTCCCAACGTATTCTCCACCAACCCCGGCTTCGTGCGCCCCGCGAGCATGAACCGATGGGACGATGCGTCGGCGTATCCGCGAGATGTCACCGCGTCGCCAATCGCCGCGGCGTTCGCGAAAAGCGCGTCGAGCAAACGCGTGAGCAAGCGACTTCCCACATCCACGCTCCCGCGCCATCCTAGTGCGCGCCAATCGACACCACGCGCGGCTAATCCTAAACTCAAGTTGCGAACTTCCTCGAAAACGATGGATGTAAACCTCAACGATAGCAACAATGTAAAAATGACTTCATCCACCGGTACGCGAAGCGCGCGTAGCGGCGCTAAATACCACCGCAATCCACTCGCCATCGCCTCTGGCGTCGTCACGCACAACGCTAAATGTGCGCTTTGCAACACTGTAAACGTCAACGTCGACGACGTGACGGCTAAATTAATTCCTTTTCGCGTCAACTGCAACGGTCCGACGTGAAACAGCACGTACCTATACGCGCTCGGTAAATCTGGCAACCCATCCAAGCCTTCCAACGACGCCGGGGGTTCGCGTGCGCTCACCACGGGCGCCACAGAGTCCGCCCCGATCGCAACGAGCACGAAAAACACCCCACACACGGTGATTAATGACGTTAATTGAGGTCTCCAGACGCGTCTCGGCAACGCGGCGGCGCTCGCCGCCGTCAACGCCGCGCACGTCATCAACTTATCCGACACGTCTCCACCCGCAGGTAACACAAGTAACGCCGCAAGCCAGGCTTGTTTAATCCTTGGATCCATCCGATGAAGCATGGACGTCGGCGAGGACACGAACGACCCGATCGGCACCGTCGGCAGCTCCAGAAACTTGCTCAGCGCGCGTTGCGCCATCGGCGGCTTCACGCTCTCCTTACCCTCGGCGCGCGCGGCGCGTAACGCATCAAAAGGGTTCATCGCCGCGCGCACCACGCGCGCACCACGCGCACGAGCGCGCGACGCGCGCCAGGCGTGCGCATCTTTCCACGCGACCCGCGTGTAACTCGACCGCCTCGCCTGGCGCCCGCGCGCACCGCGCACCGCGTGGCCCGCGCGCGCCGCGCTCGCGAACGCCATATAGTTAGTCCCCGTGCGTCGCCGTCGTCGTCGTCGTCGCCGCCGTCGTCGCCGCCGCCGTCGTCGCGGGGCGCGCGATGGATGCCGCGCGCTGCGAAATGCCGCCACAGCGCGCCGCGCATGGAGGCGTCGTACGCCGACGCTGGTGTCATCGACACCGCTCGAGACGCCGCCAAGGCGAAGAAGTACGTCGCGTGCGCGCATCGGCGCGATGCGGCGGGCGCGGACTCGGCGCGCGGCGACGCGATGCGCGTATGAGCTCGACGCGAAGCAACCGCTTGACTGATGCATGTATTGTCGACTCGTTCGTGTGGCTAGGGATATCGCTGCGCTCGGGTACGTGGATGACGCGTACGCGCATATATTTGTGACGGCGACGCGCGGTGCGACGCACGGGCGGCGTCACCCGCCGCTCGTGCACAGAGGGTATTGGGCGCGCGCTTCGGCGACGCGGGCGACGGTGAGCGCGTTTGCGTCGGCGACACATTCCGCGAATGTTCCCGTGAACATCATTAACATTGGTGCTGGATTTGATACGATTGCGATGTATGCGTATGCGTTGATGCGTGGACGAGTGAGGGTGCTGGAACTCGATCACGGTGAGGTGGTGAAGGGGAAAATGTTGCGGTTGCGCTCGGCGCCAGACGCGGAACGGGCGCTCGGCGCGGATGAAGGTTTGACAAACGTGCGCTCGACGCGGGAAGATTCTGGTGTAACGTATACGATTGGGACCGCATATACGTTGGTGGAGTGTGATGTGCGTGATGTCGAGCGCGTGGAGAAGGTGCTGGTGCGGTCGGGGATTGATTTGAGCGCGCCGACGCTCGTATTGGCTGAATGCGTGCTCGCGTATCTTCCTCCAGGTAAATCGAACGACATCGTGCGTTGGTTTGGTGAGCGCGTGCGAATGGGTGTGTTTATGTCGTATGACCCTATTGAGCCCGATGACGCGTTTGGGCGCACTATGATTCGGAACGTAGAAAGTCGCGGATGCGCGTTTTCTGGCATTTACGACGCGCCCGACGTCGCGAGCGCGGCGCAGCGCCTCACCGCGAACGCCTGGTCACGCGCTGAAGCCTACGACATGAACACCATTTATAGTGAAAAGTTAGATCCTAGAGAGCGCGCGCGCATCGAACGTATTGAATGGTTTGATGAATTCGAAGAATGGCGGCTCATCATGGGGCATTATTGTATTTCGCTCGGCGTCAACGGTTTGGAATCGTTTGATGCATTTGCAATCACGCCATAGCGGTAGAAATCTAGATTAGTTGTAGCACACAATTTCAATCGCCTCTTTTCTAAATCTATGGTACTATGCAACTATGCACTGTGTGCCCAATTTCTTCCGTCGTGTTCATCCAACGCGTCCTGCATCGTCGCTCTATTGAAGCGTTGCACGCGTAGAAATCCCGCATCACCCGCGCTCGCGAGCCACCACGCGGCATCCGAAGGACCGCGCCGCCATCGAACGCAATGCTGCGCCGTCGTAGGCGCATCACTCGACCCAGGCTTTGCGTAGCCTTCGCGGGGATATAACTCGTCGCCCGACTGCACGACGTTGCGTCGGCTCGTGACGAAATCAAAGCACTTTGGCGGCTCCACCGGATTCCTCTCCAGCGCCTTGTCCGCCTCCACGTCGTACGCTTTCAATCCCGCACAAACCTCGAACGGATGCGCTTTTGGTTTACGCACGCGTAAGGGTAGATGCCGCGCAGGTTTCACGCACACGACGCCGTTCGCCGTGGCGCACGCCACCATGGCTGACCCCGACGTTCGCCGAACATCCAAGCACCACACCGCACCGCGACCTGGAACATCGATGTACGTTATCGCCGGTTGTTGGCATTCGTGACATTCATGACAGAATTGATGCACGGGCGATTTCGCCGTCGCCGCCGTCAACTTTTGCGTCTCGCCTGGTGCGCCGTTCGCCGCCGAACGATCCCCGACGTCAAATCCCGCGACGTAATCTCGTGCGCACACCCACGCCAGCGCAGGCACAATACACTGCCCACGTGCGCGATCGTAACACGTCGACAGGTATCGCACGTCAATCACGATGGGTTGCGCCGTGAAATCTGACACGCACGCGCATTGATGTTGGCTCAGCGTACGACAATACGCGTTCTCTTCATCATCGCTCGGTCGCCACGCAATCGCGCGCACGGGACCGGTGCCCCCCAAATCATGCACAAATGTCGGATACGCCGGCTCCACGTCGCCTTTGCGATCAACGGCGGATAAAATTGTCGAAATATCCCACACGACGACGGCGCCGCCCGTCGTACCCGCCGCCAGCCGACCGGGCGCCGCCGCGTTCCAATCCAAGCATAACACCGCCCCTAGCTCGCGTGGTATCTTTCCTCGAAAGACACACTTCACCGGAAGCACGTGCGCACCATGACCACCACTCGCCACCGTCGATACCCGCCGCGGAACGATCCATACGTCGACGATTCCATCGCCTCGGCTCGCCGCGAGCGCGCCGACATCCTCCTCCCCGACCCGCTCCATGCCTGCAATCTCACGACACGGCGACCACTTCACGTCGCTCACGCACCCACCATCATGCACAATAACACCCTCGAGTTCTAATCCGTCATCACTCGAGCGCCAAATCTGTATGACGCCATCGCCGCGACACCGTCCTAGCGCTTCGGTGGCGTGCGCGCGGTGCGGCTCCGCGCGCGCATCCACCGCAAGAAATCCCGCCCCGTCGCCCGTCGCCACCGAGGCGCACCAATCGAGCGCCCACACCGCACCTCCGACGTACGCCACGCGGTCGACGTCGACGTCGAACGTCGATGTCGACGGTGTTTCAGCGCCATGTGTGTCGCGCACATCGATTCGCACATCCACGCGCTCAAAGAGTTCGAGCGCGACCGTCGTCGCGTGCGCGTCTCGCGTGCGCGCGGCGACGATGGATGATGCGCGAATGGGCGGTGACGTGCGACGGAGCGCGTCCATGTGGCGCCTGCACGCCCCGGCGCGCGCGGCGGCGAGTGAGGATGATGCAAACAGTGGTAACGGTTGTAGTCGTATCCGCATTCACTCGCGCGCGCGGACGTGCCATGGATGCGCGCGTGGACGTGCTCGCGCACGCGGTGCGTAAAACGCATAGCGATGCACATCGTCGTCGTCGATGCGCGTCAGCTCGTCGCCGCGGGAGACTCACGAATGTTTGTGTTTCGCATTCACACAGGTGCTTTTAAAAGTACGTCGCGGCGCTGCGACGACGGTGATCGCCGCGCCGCGCTCGGCGCCGCTCGGTGCGGTACTGTACGCAAATCGCACGCGTCTCCGTCGCGTGCTGGACGTGGATGACGACTGGGACGTCGTGGAGGCGTTCGTGAGGGATGGAGCCGCGGATGTTCGCGCACCCGTCGGCGTCGCGGATGATTTTAATCGAACGTCGTCAGTCGCCATGGATGCGCTCGAGGTGACGCTGGCGTGTAGAAAATCATCATTATCATCGTCGTCGTCGTCGGTGGCGAGAGATGGCGATGCGTGGGCGTGGATGTGGCGAGAATGTCGAGACTATTACTTCAACGCGCTGAAAGAGTCGACGTATGGGACGTTTGCGAGCGCGTCAAAAGTGATGTCCATGTCGACGGATGCGATGGATTCGTTGTACGAAGCAGTGGTGAAAGGGGATTCGAGCGCGATGACGCGAGCGGAGACGATTACGGGGGAGTTGAGATTGGGGAAAAAGCGCGGCGTGGCGCCGACGCGAGCGTACGCGACGACGGTTGGCGAGGATGATTTCGGTAGCTCGACGTACGTGAGCGCGCCAGTGCGCGCGCGATGGGAGGATGGGCGCGCGATGACGGTTGGTGATGCGTTGGCGACGTTTGGGTTTGATGTGGCGCGCGTGGATAGGGTGGTATCGCAAGGTATTGACGTGGATTTGACGTTTGATTTGATGAAGACGTACGACGCGTTGCGGCACGTGGATTTATTTCTCCACCTCGTCGTGCGACTAAAGAAGGAGTAGGTAGGCACCCGTAGGAATAGCAGTGCTAGAATATTTTTTCGTGTTTTTACATGTGTGTAGTGTACAGTCAATTCTGTCATCTAAATAGAGTACTAGTACTTTTTCGGTTGTCCATGGCGGCCTTTGGTTTCTTGTCAAATCCCATCAGACTCTTCGTGTTTGACGACGTCGTCGCCGCCGTCGCGGACGCTTTATTGGTGCCCTCAAACACAAGTAACGAACTCTTCACTTTACTCTGTGACGGTTTGTTGTGCGCCGTGGTTATCGATTTTTCACGCGCCGCCGTCGTCGTCGTCTTAGTCTCTGGCGTCGGCACTGCGCCGCGTCTCGTTCCTAGAGTAAAGTCTTTCATGAGTTCCATGACGTCTTTTTGCTCAACCGGTACGTGTTGTTTTCGCACGCGCATCATGTCATACTTTTTCGCCGCTTCAGTCGTCTTCTTCGGTCGCGGTCGACGTTGGAACGCGTCGTAGAGCTCGTGCTCTTCGTGCATCGCCGTGCGCATGACGACGGGATCCAATACCACACGCTGCGCGCCCGCGTATACCTGTTTCGCCCGGCGTTCTCTGTGCGCTCGAAACGCGCGCTGCAGCAACACGACGGCCCAAATTATAATTTTAAGCTTGCGAATTTGGATTCGCGCGCTATCGATGCACGCTTCGTATTCTCGCAACGCGTGCGAGGGGCGTCCAAGTTCTTGGAACGTATCGCCGCTGAGCATGCGGGCGTCATCTTCTAAACTTATTACTTCGGTGTCGGTGTGTTTAGTCAAGCCCTCGGCGTCGGTGCCGTACCCGTGGCCGATTGAGCAGCCGCCTTCTTTTACTTTCAACGCCGTCGCGAGCTCTCTCGCGCGCCCAAACGCCTTGACGGCGATATCGGGGAGTTTAAACCCCTTGAGATATAACCTTCCAATCTCGAGCCAAATCTTCGGTGAAGTCGGGTCGAGCTCGCACGCTTCCATGAAGCACGCGTCGGCGGCGTCGAATTGGCTCAAATTCACGTACACGCGTCCGAGCGTGTACAACCCCTCTGGCGTGCGCTTGATTTCATTCACTTCCTTTAGAATTTTCAACGCCTTTGTGGTGTTTTTATCCTTTTCAAACTCATTCCATGCAACCCGAATCAAGTTCGTCAAGCGCACAGGCGCGCTCTTTGGGTCGTTGCGCACGCGAGCCATGCAGCGCTCGGCGTCGACGGGTTGGTTCATGGCGTCGTAACATTTTGCAATTTCACACAACACATCTCCAGAACTTAGCGCCGCATCTTGCGCACACTTGAGCACCTTGGTAAAGTACGTTATGGCGGCTTCGGGATTGTGCAACGCAAAGTGCATCTCGCCGCATTCCAACCACACCATCGCTGTGGATTTCGCCAGCGGTCCATCCGGCTGCAACGTCAACGCCGTTTCGTACATCAATATCGCGCGCCCGTACCGCCCAGCGCGATGACACCCTTCGCCGATCCTAAACAACACATCTGGAGTAAATATCCCCTTGATCGACGCTTTGCTTTCGCGCGCGTTGCACTGCTCTAAATACAAAGACATTGTCTTCGCGCCTTCGCGAACGACGCTTTTCGACTCGTCACCTCCATCCTCGTACGTCTCCACCGTCTCCAGCCCATCGTTCCAATCGCGCGTGCTCAAATCATCGACATCGTCGGGATTAATGTACACACGTTTTTTCGCAATCAACCCAGCGTCGCGCAAAGCGGCGGCGTATGCGCCCGCGCTCGCGCGCCACGATTTCGCGCCTGCGAATGCGTCACCCAATTTCACGCGCAATTCAATCCGCCACACCCGTCGTTCGCCCTTGGCCACTTTGAACGACGCAAACTGTAACGCGCGTAACGCCACGGTGTACATGATGGCGGCGTGCGCGCATTCACCGCGCGCGTATGCGCCATCTGCGGCGAATTTGGCCGCGGACCATGACAATGCGCGAAGTTTATTCTCATCCAGCGCGTCGAGCGCGCCGGGCGTGGTCGTCAGCGCGTCATACAAGTCGCGGTCGAAGTATTCCACGCTCGTTCCCGTGAAGCATCCCATCGTGCGTGCGCGCGTCGCCGACGCGGCAAGGAATGAGGACTCAGGCGTCCTCATTCCCCCGGGACAACGCGAATCAATCAGTTTGCTACGTTCTGCTACACATTATCTACTACACAAATCTCTGTCGTTTAGAAGCTATATACGAGGGCGTTTCTCTCGTCGTCGCTCACGCGCCATCGCTCGACGGTGTGCTGTCGCTTTCATCGCCCGAGCCGCCCTGAGGCTTGAGCGCAAACGCGCTCGGCGGGAACCACCGCTCGCGCAGCGTCACGTACACCTTCTTCGTATCCGCCCGGCGGTGAAACCCACCGCGATCGCGCTTCTTCTTGCCCTCGTAATTCGCCGTGCGCACGTCGACGACGCGAATGTCGTGGACGGTTTCTAAAAAGTTGCGCACTTCGAGCTTGGTGACGTCTGGGGTGGTGACGAAGACGACTTCGTCGACGCCGAGCGAAGCGTCGGCGGGCGATGCGTACCGCGGTGGGTTCAGGCGGAGTTTTATGTTTGGCAGCGGGATGACGCGCCCGAGACGGCGGGCGACGGTGGACATTGCGGCGGCGGTGAGAGGCGACTCGCTGTGAGGTTTTGAGCGCGATGACGACGCGGTTTCGTTGAAATCGCAATCGCTGACGCGTCGTGTGTGCGTATGAATATTCATACCGTGAACTATGCGCTATTAAAAGAGGCTAATTCTATGTGTTCTAGTCAAAGTCGTGAAATGGGAATTCGGCGATTGGTTCGCGTTGTAACGCGGTGGATTTGGCGAGCGGCCCGTCGTCCGCCGTCGCGTACGTCGCGCGCTCGATGTCGGAAAATTCGCGTATGAGCGCCGCACACATGCGACAACACTGCAACGTCACCAAAACATTCGACCGTGGTTCAATAAGTTTCCCATGCGCCGGGGCTTGACGCGCGAGTGGCGCCAAGCCGGCTTTGATGGGGAGTAAAAGACACATTTCGGCGTGAAGCGCCTTGTTGTCGCCGTTGACGTTGGCGGCGACGTCGTACACGCCTCGGTCCTCGTGGTAAAGCGCTGCAAACACCGCACGACTCTGACCACGGCGAGATTCCGTTTTCACCACGGCGTCGATAGATTCGCGCGCGCTATTAAAGAACTCGCGCGGCGACGACGTCGAGCACGCCGCGACAGACGCTCGGGCGCGCTCTCTCCCCTCATTCATCCCGCGCACAATCGCCCGTGTGCTCGCAGGCGTGACGTCAATAAACTCATACGCATCAATGTCATCTCCCTCGTCGAAATCCTCATCCATCGGCGCGAACGCGCGGTCGAAATCGCCGAGCGCGGATATCGACGTCGCGCACACCTTCACCACCGCGCGGTCAAATTCGCTCACCCCATCGCTCGCACACGACACAAATACTCGCTGTCGACACCACGCATCAGCCATATTCCTCAACACCCCATCACCACCGCCCGCAATCACGCGTTCGCGCTCGTACTCGCGTATACCGATCACGCACCGCGCCGTCGCGCCGACGCCATCCTCGCCTCTCGCGTACGCCACGACTCGCGCCTTTTTCGGCGCCAGCATCACCGCCACCTCGCCCGCGCGCGCTCGAGCGCCATCATCGTCATCACACCTCTGCGCACGCGCGCGCGCGGCGTCCACGATGGCGCGCTCGCGCGTCGTCGGCGCGCGAGGCGCGTTCCTCCGTCGTCGCTCGGCGCGCGCCGTGGCCACGCATGTCCGCCTCGCGCGTCGCCCTCGCGCGCGCGTCGCGCCGAACGAATGCCCTATGCGATGCAAAGATATCATTCGCGCGCGTCTCGCGCGTCTCTGCGCCGCGGTCGCGGTCGCGTCGCGCACTGCCGGCGCCGAACGACGACGAACGCGAATGACGGTTTGTATCACACCGTCTAAAACGGCCGGCGACAGTTTACACCGTCACCGCATCGCGCGCGCGCGCCGTCGTCACTCTCCACGCGCGCGACGATGTCCGTGACGCCCGGCGCGGTGGCGCACATTCGCGCAGAAAAAATCGCTCGAGATGTCTGCGTGCAGGTACGTCGCGCGATGCGCTCGCCCGCGCGGTGCGAGGCGGTTGAGTGGCGCTGGTGATTTCAAAAGCGCGCGGTTTGAATGGCGCGGGGCTGTCGCGCGCGGTTTGGCGGCGTTCGGCGCGATGCGACGCGCGGGCGATGCGCGATGGGTGCGGAGAGTGACACGCGTAATGTTTTGCGTCGCAGGTGATTGATTTCAAGTCGGCGGATGAAAAGTATAGGTGCGTGCGCGGGCGATGTGTTGGTGCGCGGTGGTTTGAAAGTTTAAACCGCGGAGCGCGCGCGCGGCGCGCTCGCGGGGACGTGGCGTCGAATGTGCGATGGGTTGGCGGGTAAAGCGATGCGTGATGGTTTGGGTGATGTTTTCGTGTGTCTCGCGCGATCGATGCGCGGGCAGGGGATGATGGTGACGCGTAGAACGTAGAGTTTGAGTAGAGCGAGAGACTGACGGTGGACGTTGATGTGCGCGCGCGTTTTCGTAGCGCGACTTTAAACGACGGTGAAAACACGTTACATGCCGAGTTTTCCCTTGGTTTGAAGGATAAGCTTTCGTCTGGTTCGGTGAAGGATAACTCGGTGTTGAAGTTGACTGATGTCAAGTATGACACGAGCGCCGAAGACGCTGACCGTAAGCCGTTTGCGGTGATTAATGGATTTGAAGTCGTCAACGCCGACGTCGCGGAAGTCTACGCCACGCCCGGGAAGACCGCGGCCAAGGTTGAACCTAAGACTCCAGCGTCGGGTGAGCGTAAAGCCGTACCGCTTAACGCGCTGAACCCGTACCGTCAACCGTGGTGCGTCAAGGTGAAGTTGACGTCCAAGGGACAGGTGCGCGAGTACCGCAGCGCCAAGGGCCCGGGTAAGGTGAGCTCGGTGGAATTCGTCGACGAAGAAGGCACAGCCATGAGTGCGACGCTTTGGAAGGAAGCGATTGACAAGTACGACGCCATGCTCGAGCCGGGTAAGGTGTATTACGTCTCCAAGGGCTCGTTGAAGCCGGCGAATAAGCAATATTCATCGACCAACAACGACTACGAAATGTACCTCGACGGCAAGTCCGAAATCGAACTCTGCTCTGACGTTGATCAATCGAGCGCTCAAAAGATGCAGCGCGCGTACGAGTTCTGCACCATTGATCGATTGCCGAGTAAGATTGGCGTGCGTGGGAACGTGGATGTCGTGGCCATTGTCAAGGAGGTGGGCGAGGTGTCTACGATTCGCCGCAAGAGCGACAATTCTGAATTGACCAAGCGCGAAATCACCATCGTGGATGAAAGCGCGAAGACGGTTGTGTTGACGCTCTGGAACACGCTCGCCACCGAACAAGGCGAGAAGTTGGCTTCGATGACCAACCCAGTCATCGCCGTGCGCTCCGTGCGTGTCGGCGATTATGCTGGTGTTTCTTTGTCTACGGTGACGCGCTCTGAGCTTTTAATCGAACCAGAAAACGTCGAACGCGTCGCGGAGCTCAAGAAGTGGTACGCTGAAGGTGGTGCGACCATGGCCACCGAGTCCGCTGGTGCGGGTCTCGCGTCTGCCGCCTTGGTGGGTAAGAAGAGCGAGATCAACGCGAGTAATCTCGCTGAGTTGCAGCCGGAGGAAATCGCGCCGGCGACGGACAAGCCGACGTTTGCGTGGGTGTGCGCGCACACGATGTTGTGCAAGCCGGATCAAACCATGTACTATTGCTCCACCCCCGAGGAAGGTAACAACAAGAAGGTGATCGAGGATAACGCCGGTAAGTGGTACTGCGAGGCGAACGGTCAAACGTATGACTCGTGCCAACGCCGTTACATTATGCGCTTCAAGATGATGGACGCCTCTGGTTCAGCGTGGGTGAACTGCTTCAACGACGAAGCTGAGACTATGTTTGGCGTCACTGCCGATGAAATGCACGAAATGAAGGAGAACGATTTCAAAAAGTACGAAGACACTGTGAAGCGCATGGAATCCAAGCACTGGTCTTTCCTCGTCAAGTGCCAGACTGAAGAGTACCAAGGCGAAACGAAGCGTCGCATGACGGCAGTCAAGTGCAACAAGATTGATTACGTTGCCGAGTCCAAGAAGCTTCTTGCACGCATGGGCATCACAGCCTAATCGCTTTCTCGTTCTATTTCGCTCAATGTCTCGCATTTCATGCACATCTTGCATTGATTGAACGCGCGCGCGGCACTTATCTTAAAAATTGGACGAACGTCTCGGCGCTCTCTCCTCTACATCTTAGCCTTGTGAACAATACGCTCAACTTGTTTTGAAACCGCTACGACTATCGCTACTGCTACAAATATACATTTTCTATTCGCGCTGCTTTACTTTCAACGCCGCTAAGCGTTCGGCGATCGACACTGATTTGCTCTTTGTCAACGTCGGCTCGTTTTTCGTCATCGAAGGCGCTCTCCGCTCTCGCAGCAGCGTCTTCACGCGATGCAGCGCCGCGCTCGCCACCTGTGACTCATAACCACCGCGTGCAGAATTGCCGTCGTCATCCGCCGTCGTTTGACTCGCCGTCGCGCTCGGCTCCGTCTCGTCGTTGCCCGAGCGCCAGCGTCTCTCGGCGAGGAGCTCGCGGATGCGCCGTAATCTTGCTGCCTTTCGCCTCGATGCCTCGCGTTCGGCACGTTCCGCCGCTTGAGCAACCACATCAATTGGTGGTTCTTCAAAGAAATCGTGCGGTGGCGGATCGTCCACGCGTTCGCTTTCGTCGTCCTCGACTTTCGCGTCCTCGTCGACGACGTCGCTCGACTCCGCGGGCTCCACGTCCGCACAGTCAACATCATCCGTCTCCACCACCACCGCGTGCGCATCGACGACGACGTTCTCGTCGTACTCTAGCGGTTCGACGATCGCAACGTCGTCGTCTCGCGCACGACACGCGACTTCAGGCGGGTCTCTTCGCGCGCGCGCCTGACGCAGCAGCGCCTCAGCGGCGTCAACTCCAGCGGACCTTCTCGATGCCGCGACGTCGGATTTGAGCTCAGGGGCGAGGTAGGTGGAAAAGTCCATGTGGCCCTTCGACCACGCGTCGAGCGCGCGCGCGATAGCTCGACGGGACTTTGGCATGGCGACGTGTGAGGGGCGGGACGGAGGACGTCGGTTACAACTTTTCTACATTAACATAAACATTAAACTTTGTGTGCGCTATAATACTATACACGCCAAGGCGTGATTGATACATATATGCGGGCGATGCCTTTGGTTGGTATATAGGGTGCTCTTCTCATGCGGCGTGCGGTGTGGCATCGAGCACCAGTACGCGCCACGTCGCGCGGTTGAGCGACGCCGGCTCAAACGCGTACGTGTTCGCCACCGCGTCGCGCTGATAAATGCGATCGGCTAAGAACTGTTGCACCACATCATGCATCGCGTCAGTGACCTCATGTCCGACGTTTCGCTGCGATACGATGGTGATAGTGCTCGAATTGGAGCCGCGCGCCCGCGAAAGTCGAGCGCACCGCGCCAACGCTGCTTCGACGCCGCGCATTGGATTTCGCGCGTCCTCATCGCCTTGCACCGCAAGAAAATCTATACCATTTTGAAGAATTCTTAATAAATTATCCGCGCCGTCGCGGGCGCCCTCGTCGTCGTCGTCGTCGTCGTCGTCGTCGTCGACGTCGCGCGCGACGACGCCGGAAAGCGCTCTGGTCCAAAATTCAAATGTTTCAGAGCGCGTCGGACGCTCGCCGTTTTCAAACACGACGTCACGCATCTCGCTCGGAAGTGACATAATACGCGCTCGCCAGCTCTCCTCGCGCATCAACGCCCAGCGAAAGTCGCTAAAGCCAATCATCGGCGCGCACCCGACGACGGTCCAATCCATTCGGACGTCGACATCCGCCGAAGACGTCCATGCATTAGACCATCGAGCCGCCGCCATGGTCGCCATCATCCCACCCAAACTCACGCCCGTGAGTCCAACGCGACGCACGCCAAACTTCTGCCGCATCGCTCGGCACACGCGTAAGCAATCCACGGCGCCGTCGACGACGTACGGCCGACCGCCGTACCGCGTGGCGTCGTCCCGCGCGTAGCAATCCACCAAAGCCTTGGCATACGCCGTCGTCGCGCGTCGCTTGACGTCGCGCGCGTCTTCACCATCGCCCCGCGCGCCGTGATGCGGCGCATCGAAGCTCGCGACGAAACATCGCAAGCGAGCCGCGTAAAGCTCGAGCGTTGGCTCCATCGCCGCCGCGCTCGAGTACGACGGGTGCATGACCATCACGAGCGGCGCATCGCGCGCATCGCTCGACGATGGATCAACGAACGGCGACGCCATGGAAAATGGGACGCATTCGAGCCGCGTCTCATCGTCGTCGCGCGCGATGGCTGGCCCGACGACGCCACGAAACGTATACGTATACGTCCTCGCGCCCGAGTCGACGTCGCCATCGCGCGCAACGACGCCGCGCAATGGCGCCATCGCGTCGAACGCGCGTACGCCATCATCGCACGCGCGCGCTCGCGCCGCGTCGTCGTCGAACGTCGTCACCATCCGGTGCTTTTATGATTCACTCAAAGTTGGAACACATGGTTGATGATTGAAACCTTTGCGACGACGACGCACATCGCCGCGCTCGCGGACGCGGAGCACCGCAAAACCACACCGCTTGCTCGCGTCGTCGCGTCGTCGTCGCTCGCGGCACGAACGATGTGAACTCTCTCGCGCGCGCCGCGCAATAAAGGTTGCGAAAAAGCGCAGCTTGAACCAAAACCACTGCGTCACACGCCGTCGCCGCCGTCGCCGCCGCCGCCATGGGCGCCGCGCTCGCGCGCGCGCGTGCCATCGTGCCATGTCTCCCTTCGCCGCCCGATGATGGCGACGACGACGCGAACGGCGACGGGGCGAACGCACAGGAGCACGAAAAGTCACCCAGCGCTCTGGCGGTTGAAAAGTTTCTCGCGCGCGAAGACGCGGCGCGGCGGCGGCGGGAACGCGCGGCGGCGAGCGCTGCGCCGGCGGCGGCGTCAGCGGTACCGCGTGGGGTGTCGTCGCTGCGGTACGTCATCGATAATCGCGATAGCGGAGCGGTGGAGCTCGTCGTGGCGAGGGTGACGTCGACGTCGGCGTTGCGGGACGCCGAGCGCGAGGCGCGGCTTCGCGATAGCGATGAGGCGAGGCGCACGTTCGGCACGACGCGCGGTGCGGGCGGCGATGATGGTGCGTCATCGTCAATGGCAGCGGCGGCGAGAGGCGCTGAGGGTGGGATTGCGAAGGAGAGATTTGTGGTGGCGTTGTACGCGTCGGTTGAGGCGTCGCGCGCCGACGATAAAGATAAGTGGCTATCGCTCGGGCGACACGCGTGTGAGCCGAGCGTGGATAAACCACACGTTGGTATATTAGTACCATTGTTTCGCGATGAGGAGAAGAGGAGAAGCACGTTGGCGAGGTCGTTGATGGCGGCTCCGAAGTGGACGATTCCGACGACGAGCCGCATTTCGTCGACGACGTTTCATTTAATTCTGTCCACAATTGTCGATGGTGCGACGGCGCGCGTCGCCGACGGAGATGTCACAAGACATGCGTTAGATGCAAAGAGATTACTTGATGACGCCAAGACGCGTTTAGTGGGTGAGGTAAAGTTTACGTTGATGGATTTATGCTCCGACGCCTCGCGCCAATTACGGCTCGACGTGTACGCTAAGAGCACGAAACAAACATCTCTCACTGTAGATGTCAAGCAAGCCGAAATCACCATTCGATTGACACCCCCTGAAATTTCTCGCGCGTGGTGCGAGTCGACATCATCGTCATCGACGACATCCAAAGTCGCTCGCGCGAGAGACTCGACGCCTCGCGACGCCATGTCATTCGAGACGCTCTTCGAACAGTACGAAGCCGCAGTGCTCGATGCCAACGCCGTGGTGGGCATCGACCATTACAACGCACGTAAAGCTCGATTAAAGGCACAACTCGCGCGCGTCAATTACAACGCACAGGGTTCAACAGCCTCATCGAGGACACAGGCGCCGTTTCGATTAGCCGCCGCGGACGACGCCGACCTCATCGACGAAGACTCCCGAACGCCGTCTCGTCCGCCAAATCGCGCATCTGGCGCGCGAAAGCGACCAAAATAATACTACCCACGAGTTGTTTCGCGCATAGCGCGCACGCATAGCGCATAGCCATGAAAACCAACCATAGGTTGCGTTTCTGTCCCAAACGTCGCCCAGTCAGCGTCAGCAACTGTTGACGCTGTCGCGCTGTCGCGCGCACTGTCGCCCGCACACCGCACCTCCGATCGCGCCCGGTGCGCGCGTTCGCTCACGCGTAATGTTCGCAGTCGCCGCGCGCGCGTCGTTCGCGCCTGGCGCGACGCCCGCGCGCGTCGGCGCCGCGCCGCGTCGACGCGTCGACACGCCGCGTAAACCTGTCACTGGCGCAAGCTCACGCGCCTCGCGCGCGCGCGCAACGCCCGATCGATGTCTCGGCGCCGCGGTGCGACGGCGACGCGTAGTATCTTTCGTCGTCGTCGACGAAAAGGACGACAGGGCGTCGGCATCGGGCGATGCGGGCGATGATGGGCTGCCGGTGGTGTTGCCAAAATCGGTGCTCGGCGTCCCGGGCGACCGCGTGGAGAAAGTTTTGGCGCAAGCGCTGCCCGTGATGGGTGGAATGGCGTCGCAGAATGTGTTAAATTTAGCGGACGCGGCGATGGTTGGGCGATTGGGTACGGCGGCGGTGGCGGCGGTGGGGTTGGGGAGCACGATGAACTTTCAGTCGCAAGCGGCGTTGCAAGGCGTGGCGAGCGGGGTGCAAGCGATGGCGGCACGGCGCATGGGTGAAGGGCGCATGGATGAGGTTGCGTCGCCCCTAAATGGAGCGTTGATATTGGTACTCGCTATGGGGATACCGATGGCGATTGCGGCGTATACGTACGCGGATGTGTTGGTACCGCTGTACACGACGGATGCGAAAGTCATAGAGTCCGCGGTGCCGTATTTGCGAGCGCGGTTGCTCGCCGTGCCCGCGGTGGGGATCAATTTTGCATTTCGAGGATTTTGGAATGCGATTCAGCAACCGCAAGTGTACATGAACACGCTGATTGCGATGCATACGATTAATTTTTCTTTGTCGCTGGTGTTGACCTTTTTTGGGATACCGGCACTGGGGATTCCTCCGCTCGGTGCGCTCGGCGCGGGTTTAGGGACGAGCTTTAGTGTTTGGTGTGGAACTGCAATGTATTTTTATCAAGGCTTTAAGCGTGCGACGACGCTTGGATTTTTACAGACGAGACCGACGTTGACAGATTTACGCGTCTTGGCGACGCAAGCGTTGCCGACGTCGGTGACAAACTTACTTTACGCCTCCGGGATGATGACCCTCTACTCCATCGTCGGGAGACTAGGCACCACGGAAGTTGCCGCGGTGAACGTTTTGATCAACTTGATGTTGTTTTTGATTTTACCATGCATGGGCATGGGTCTCGCGGCGGGTGCTTTGAGCGGCCGCGCGCTCGGCCGCGGGGACATCGAAGACGCCAAGCAATGGCCCTGGGACGTCGCCAAGATTACCGCGGTATTGATGTCATTTGTTGGCGTCTTACTCGCCATGTTCCCGCGTATTGTGCTCGGCGTCTTTTTGACTGATCCATACGCCGTAGAAATGGCGGTGACGCCGTTGCGCATGACGGGACTCACCGTGTGCGGCGACGCCGTGAGTCTCACCATGCAAAATGCCCTTTTAGGCGTCGGCGACGCCAAGCGCGTGGCATGTGTGAGCATTCTAAGCCAATGGGTGTTATTCCTTCCATCTGCTTACATCGCCGTGGTGTGGTTTAATTGCAACTTGACTGTCGTCTGGTCGCTTTACGTAGCTTATAGATTTGTGCAAGGTATAGTGTACGCCTCGATTTGGCGCCGCGGCGAATGGAGTAAAATCCGTCTCGCCTAACGGTGAGCAATCGAGTCGTAGTCGATGATGATGATGCGCTATCGCTTGTACGAGCGATAGCAAACCCAAGGCGCGTACAGCCGTCTCGGTTTCCATATTGTTATAACCACGTGTACAGTACCCATCACATTACAGCACGTTACATTGAATCTACGCCATCCATCGCCGCATCTCGCCGCCGCACAATCTCCCCCGCGCACTCCTCCCCAATCGTCGTTCGCCATTTCCCCGCCGTACTAGTAAAAAACTCCTCCAAACCTCCCCGTTTCGCCCCGCCCGCATCCTCGCCGTCGCCTTCGTACTCGTGCGCCTGCATAATCATCTCCAACTTATCCATATCCTTCACCAATTTCGCCTCCGCGCTCTCACCGAGTTCATACTCCTCCCATAACGCCTCCACATCTCGCGCCACGTGCGCGAGCCCATCACCGTCGCGCGTTAATCCCTCGCAAAAGTCTCGCATCGCCGCGCGCTCGCGCCGGCGCTTCTCCTCATCGCTCACGCCGTCGTTCGGCGTAATGTCCCCCACCACGCACTCCGCGAGGTCATGCACGAGCGCCATGCGAATCGCGCGATCGCGGTCTACGCCGCTCGACGGCGCGAGCACGAGCGCGAAGAGCGCCACGCGCCACGAATGGTCGGCGACAGATTCCACCGATCGCGCCGGCAGTCCGCGTTGAAGCCATCCCGCGCGCGCCACGCGCTTGAGCGCGCGCGCGTGCGTGAGGAAATCGATCGCGCGCGCGACGTCTGCGGTGGTGGACATGCGAGGTGTCGTCGACGAAGGTGCGGCGCGGCGTGAATTGAGGATGCGAAGGCGCATCGAATTCGTGTCGGCATTTCGTGGCGCATCGCATGCGTTCGCATCGCGCGCGCGCACGCACGAATGTCGCGCGCGGATGGTGATGGCGTCGACAGACCGGTGTTCTCGGCATCGACGCCGTCGACGGCGCGCTACGCCGCGCCCGTGGCGTTGAGACACGTTCGAGGGATCGCGTTGCGAAACATTCAACGGTCATCGTCATCGTCGATGGCGTCGACGAGCGACGCGCACGCGCTGACGGCAGACATCACTGGAACGTACTATACGCTTCGTGCGTACCGTACGAACGGTTCGGTGTACGCGCCGACGCCATACGGGGAGGTGTGCGTGGATGATTACGACGCGACGCGCGGATTCTCGTTTACGAGCGCCGCGGAGCGTCGCGGGCGCGGGCTCAATCCCGACTGGTGTACGTTCGATGACGGCGATGGCGACGGTGGTGCGTTAGTTAAGGCGCTCGGGAGCGATTGTGGGGTAAAATTTGAGCTTTGCGTGTACGGCACGACAGGAACAGGTGGTGAGCTGGCGGCGAATGGCAAGCGGAGCGCGAGCGAGCCGCGCGTGTGGAAACGCGGTTTAGGCGTCCGGGACACTGCTGCGCGTGCGGCGGTGGGTGCGGAAGTGAATACAGATGATGTGTTGATGTGCCGCGCGGCGATTGATTTGAGTTCGCTCGTGCGCGTGGGTGATAGAGTGCCTTCGGGGGTGGCAATTCCGGCCAACGCGACGTTTATTCGGCTGGCGGATGGCGTGTATTCGCCCGCGCCTTTGTCTGGTGACGGTGCGGGCGATGCCGTGCGCGCGTTTTTAGATGCACTCGAAGCGAAAACGCGTAAAGAACAAATGTCGAGCGAGACGGTGAACGTGGTGATTGATCGTGTGGTCGTAGAAGGTGATGAATTTGACGGCGGCTCGCGGTCGGCACGGAGTCGACGGAGCGAGTCGGGCGCGAGTCCGAGATCGACTGGTTCGAACGTCACCGCCGCGCAAGTGTGGGCGCGCGCCGAGAAAGGCGATGCGAAATTAGTAGATGTGAAGACCATGGTGGCGAATGTTGAAAAGTTAATTGATGCGAAGCGTGCGTTGAGGGATACGAAGGAGTTACGAGAGGAGCTCGTGCGGCGGTTGGAGGAACATCTTTCATCTCGCGAGCGTGTTGCAACGGCTTGGACACCGGCGTTGTCGGCAAAGAGTGATGACTTTAACGGCACGAGTGCTGGAGTGACCGCAGATGAGCGCGTGGCGGTGCTGACGAAGGAGCTCACTGAGGCGCGAGAAAGTTTGGGATTGATGAAGGATGACGTCGGACGACGCATTCGCGCGCTGCGGCAAGCGGGCGAGAAGCTCGTTGAGGCGAACGAACAACTCGATGTTGCAGAAAACGCATTGAACGGACCAAATGGCATCGGTAAGTTGTATCAGAAGCAGCGCGCGCTCGTGGCGCGGCGATGGCGTCTCGTGGGCGAGCTCGCGGAGATTTTCAAAATCAGCCTCGTGGGTGGAGTAATCACTGAAGGTCATTCAGAGGAGTATCCGCTGATGAAGATTGCAGATATTCCGCTCGATCTCGGACCGGCACCGTCGAAAAGCGTATCGGTTCGCACCGAGGATCTTGAGAACGATGCGGCAGCGTATGGGTATGTGGCGCAAATATTGATTCAACTCGCGGCGATTTTAGACGTTCGCTTGCGCTACCCCGTGTGCCCTGCGGCAAGTAGATCGTACATTTGCGATTTCCATCAAGTCGCACCGCAAGCCACTGGCAAAGGGTCTGGTGGCGATGGCCGAACGCCGACCAAGAAGACGCTTACGCGAATAGAGTTTCCTCTATTTATGGAGACGCCAAACGATCGAACCAAGTACACGTACGGAGTCTTCTTGTTGAACAAGAATCTCGAGCAGTTACTCAACGCGCACGGACTAAGCGCGGTGGGTCCGCGACATACGTTGCAAAACCTCGAACGAATCTTTGAAGCACGAAAGATGGTAGCTTCAGATGGCACATAACGATACGAAGACGACACACGCGACGAGAAGCCTCGTTTTATTAGAAGACAGCAGCAGCGACTACAAAATAGCTATAACCTAGTACCGATACCGGTAAATAAAATGCACGCATGAGAGTAATATACATACGATGAGGAATACTATGTGTAGTACTCGAAGAACATTCACGCCTTACGATTCGAGTGGCGTGCGCGCGCCCGTAGACGAAATGGCCACTGGTCCTTCGTCCTCGTCGCACATCCAAGCGCTCGGCGTCCCTCCATACATGGCTGACATCCCAACATCAATCATATGAATCAACCCATTGCATCGCGTTTCGATTTGGCCACTTTTGGTGACGGTGTGACCGACGACGATGCGGCGCACGCCGAGTCTTTGCGTCACGTTTTCCGCGTACGCGCACGCCACGGCTTCGGCGCCTTGCGACAGCTCGCGCGTCCACACCGGTCCGTCGTTCCCGATGAGCGCGTCCGTGGAATGCCCAACGACATCGACATCAATTAGCTCGCGCATGCGTGCGTTTAAATCATCGACACCAGGCGCGTCATGGTCTGCAAAATGCGTCGGAAGTAGTCCCGCGTGCGCAAACGCCGTCGCGCATCGACCGCGACCGCGAATCACCGCCACAGGCTTATTTCGCAACACCTCTCCGCGCTCTTCGCCCCGAGCGAACATCTTCTTCCACGACAAAACTCCAGCGTAGTAATATGCCCGCAATCCAAGCCCCGTTCCCGAGGATTCATCCGTCGTCTTCGCCAGCGACTCGCGTCCGAGCGCCGCCAGCTCCTCTCTCGAAACAAACCTCAAGTCGTGTTGCAACACCATGAGCTCGTGATTCCCAATCAAACACACCAACTCATCGCCTGCGTCGCGCGCGTCAATCTTTAAGCGCTCGAACATATCCACAGCGGCGACGGAACCGTCCCCGCGGTCTACCAAGTCTCCCGTCTGCACAACCGTCATCGGCGTGCCAACGTCGCCTCCCTCACCGCCACGCACGCCGCGCCACCACGCGCCATCGCCATCGACCACGCCCGCTAACATCAGCGCCCGTCTCGCGGCGTCAGGATCGCCGTGCACGTCGCCTATCGCCACTAATACCCCACCGCGCGCGTCCTCGCTCGCGCGCACCGCGCGCACCCAGCTCGTCATCGTCCCGTAATCGCACGCCGCCAGCGCCGCCAACGCCACCAATGCGCGCGCGACGCGACGCGAGAGACATCGTGTCATCGCCCAGTCGCAGCGCCGCGCCCGCGTCCGCGTCGCGCGCGTCGATATGTCGCTGCGCCGCGAGAGATTGGCGACCGACGGACCCAATAACGTCACATTCAGACGCCTCACGATGCTTCGCCGATCCATCATCGCCGGCCTCGCGCGCGCGCACACGTCGAACGTGACCTCGGTACGTGTGTCTCGCGCTCGATGCGCGCGATTGATCGCGAAGAACGCGCACAGGGGGCGACGACATGCGCGCGATCGCGATCTCGCAACCCTATGATGTGTGCGTCGATTCGTCGCGCCGTGTCGCCGGCGCGGCGTTCGCGTGTCATGCGACTGACGTCATCGTGTGTTATATGCGCTATGTTTTCTTTGCAGAGCGCGCATGCGATGTGCCGCGCGTACGGTGCGGGGTTTTTAAACAAGGATGAGGTGACGGAGCGCGTCGTGAGCGTGGTGAAGGCGTTCGCCAAGGTTGACGCGGGGAAAGTCACGCCCACGTCGGCGTTTGGGGCAGATTTAGGGTTAGATTCCCTTGACACCGTGGAGGTTGTGATGGCGATGGAGGAGGAGTTCGCGGTGGAGATTCCCGATGGCGAGGCGGACAAGATACAAAGCATCCCTCAAGCGGTGGAGTACTTGTCCAGCAATCCAGACGCGAAGTAGACGCGTCGCGCGGACCCGTACGTAGATTTAACGAATACTAAAACAGCAAAGACGACTAAAAAAGGATATATATATGCATAGAAGAAGCGTCGCGCGTTTCGGGCTCCCGAATCGTCGACGCGCTTTTGTAAGAAGAACAAACAAGAGGTTTATTACACAGTGATATAACGAATGATGGTTTGGGCGAGCAACCGCACCAAACCGCGGCGAAAAAAAATGAAATGAATCAATCAATCAATGCATGAATGTGAAGCAAAGCAGCGAGTTTGCATCAATCAATCGCGCGACGGCAAAGTGATGTCGACGTCTGGAAGCGTGAGGGATGAAAACAAAATGAGCAAGCGGCGTTCGCCCGGGACGGCCCAGACGAATCCGAGCTCGGCACCGCCGGTGAGCGAGCCTCCTTTACCGTTCAGAACCAACAGCTCGCCTTCAACCCAATGAGAGTCTGAAAATCCAGGCTTAGCGACGCGGCCTTCGCCCTTGTAGCGCGCGAGTACACCGAGCTCTTCGGGGTAGGAGGATCCACCATCGGTGAGCTTGTTTGCTTTGTTAATCTTGGCGCGAAAGGACGCGGCGCCGCACGGGACGTTTTCATCGCCGGTGATTTTAATGGCGGTGACGGAATCGTGTGATTCACCAATTTCGTCGCCCCAACGACCGCGAACCATGCGCAAGACTTCTGGTCCGTGCGGGCCAAAGGCGCCAATGTACAACCCGTCGAAGATGTCCCCCGTCTTACCGCTCGCCAACGTCGGCGGAATACGGTTGAATCGCACGCGATTCGGGAGCGGAGTGTGCAAGACGCTCTCTTGACCGAGGAATGCGAGCAATTCTTCGGCGCTGACTTCGTCTTCGTCGTCCTCTTCGTCGTCTTCGTCGGCGGCGGCGTCTTTGTTGGCGTCATTTTCATCGGCGTCGACGACGAGCTCAGTCAAGTAATCATCCTCGTCTCGTGACGCGAACATTTCTTGTGCTGCTTCTTTTACGGCGTCCACAAGCTTTGAGGAAGACCCAGCACCGAACGCGTGCCCCTTAGGTAAAGCATCTGTGGACGCCATGCTCTCCCATTTGGTGGCTAAGAAGCCTTCAATTTCTCGGTCAAGCGCGCTCGAATACGGCTTGCCGACCAAATCATCCTCCTCAAAGTCTTCTTCAACCGTCTCATTGACGCTCGTCAATACAAATGTATGTAAGCCCTCTTGCTCAATAGCCGCTGGGGAACGCTTGATATCGTACAACATGTCATCCTCGTCATCCTCGTCATCCTCGTCGTCGTCGTCGTCGACGTCATAGTCGTCGAGGAAACTGATAGTTTCGCCATCGCTGTTAACGATAGCCGACGGCGGACCTAAACCAAGCAACGTCGCTTTGATTTCGTCCTTGACGTTTTCGATATCAGTCCCGTTCGAACGGCGCCATTCGTCTATCAACCCACGATTCGCCGCGTCCACGGCGTCATCAAACGCCTTGAGCTCGTCGTCAGCGACGCTCCCGTCGCCATTAATAAAGCCAATACCTTCGCCATCCTCTACAGTAATCGTCGCAGGAATATAATTTAATCGAACAACATCGCGCCTGTATCCAGTAGCGGACTCTGGATCTTGCTCCATTGCAATTTCCAACACTGGTTGACCAGCGTCGTAGTCGTACCCCTTGGGGTACGCCTTGTGCAGCTCGACAATATCCGCCAAGTCTCGCGACGAATACGTCGACCCAACCAATCGACCATGCTCACGGGTGACACGCATAATCACGCCGAGTGGGTTGTTTGACGATGTAGTCGACGATGATGACGAATTCGTGCGAGCGATGTCGCCCTCGTCGTCATCGTCGTCGAAAATTTCCGTACCAGCCCACCACCCGCACAAACCCACGCCAGCGTCACGAAGTGTCGCGGCATCGTTAAATCGTTGCTCTTTAATAGCTTCAACGTACGCATCGCACACTGCACCCGTGGAATCCCCAGCCTTTAACCCATCGATGGCGCGCTTTAATGACGCCGCCTCGTGATACTCTTCGCTCAATACCGCGTCTTCCAACTGACACTCCAGCGCATCCAGCGCCGTCGCCGCGGTATCATACTCATCAAATTTCTTCAACGTCGACGCCCACGCGAGTTCCGCCGCACTCGTCGTCGTCGTCGCTCCGGACGGCGTCGCTCCCGATGGCGTCCCGACTCCTGCTCGACCCTCCGCCGCCGCGCTCGCGCGCGTCAATCTCGCCCGTAATCGCCCAGACGCCAGATCACTCGCGCTCGCGAACGGGTCAACCATCGCACTCGCGTGTGCTCCATCCCTCGCTCCCGCACCCGCGCCATCCTCGACGCCATCGCCGCTTTCCGCGCCCGCGCTCGGCTCGCCCATAACCCCAGCGTTTACATCTGGTGGCGTCGCCTTACGCACCTCGAGCGCGTCCCCCGCGCCCGGCGACCCCCCGTCGTTCGCGTTCGCGCGCTCGATGCGTTTATCGGCGTTCCATCCATGCCCACTCGACGCCGCGTTGTCATTTACCGCCCCCGTGCGCGCGCACGGACGCGAATGGCGATGCGCCAATGGCGCGCGTGCCCTCGAGACCTCGCGCCGGCGCCGCGCGCCCTGCGGCGCGTGTGCGCGTTCTACCGCGCCGCGCGACGCGCACGACGCGCACGCGACGCGGGACATGGTGAGGAATAAATACGTCGCGCTCGATGCGCTCGACGGCTCGCGCGGGTCCGCGCCGTGCGCGCGCGAGCGTGTGCGGATGCGACCGAGCGCGGCGTGGTTTCCTCGAGTTTTTCGAGGAAAAGAAGAGAGAGGGGGACTCATCGACCAATTATGACTCAACACGTATGGGTACATTTTGGATTGCAGGAGCTATTTCGGGAGTAATACGGCGAGCAATGCGTCGTCGGCGCACTGCGCGGCGCGAACGGCGCGCGCACAGAGGTGTACATCGCGCACGACGCAATCGACGCACGCCAAGGCGGTCGGAGCCGAGGAGGCGTCGTCATGAATGGCGGTTTCGGTCGCGAGCTCTTCGTCGAGCGTCGGAGACGCGACGAGGACGGCGCGCATGCCGAATGCCAATTTAGCCGTTCGTAAGTTTTTCAATGAGTCTTCGAAAAACACGCATTTGTGTGGGTGCGCGATGGAAAAGTGCGCGAAGAGCTTTTCGAACGCCGCGGGTTCGGGCTTACAGCACTCATCCATGCGCCCGGCGCCGAACACTCCGTCGAAACAGTCTAGTAGCCCCAAAGCCTCGAGCGCTTGGCGCGCTTGCGTCTCGTGACAATTCGTAAATACTACGCGTACATTCGTCAGTCCAATCGCGCGCGCGATACCACCACACGACGTCGCACGCACCAAACTTTTTCCCTCGCAACGCCTCCACAAAGGCGCGCGTCTCCGCGTTCGGCTTGAGAAACTCCCTCGCATCGCCTCGCGTGTACGCCCAATACTCCTCTGCATCGAATGCATCGTACCCTAACGCCCTCAACGACCGCAGCGTTTGATTATACCGCTGAAACGCGCTCCACCACACGTCTTTCGCGTGCGACTCCGAGGCGAAGCCACCGATGCGATTCACCATGAATGAAAACACTCGCGCGCGACAGGCGTGTTCGTAGCCATTCGTGATCGGGTACAGCGTGCCATCGAGGTCGAATATGAACGTGTCTATCGCGTCGTCTTTCGCGCCGTCTATCGCGGCGTCGCGGGCGACGGGCGCCCGCGCGTCGGCGTGCGCCATCGTGTGCCGTCGGTCGGTCGGTCGGTCGAATCGTCGCGGGGTATATTCCTCATACTGTATGGACTAGTATCCTATGCATCTTCTATCCGTATATCCACATGGTGATACACCTAGGGTATACGTATGGATGTATACATTAGTGGCGTCACATTCGAGCCGTCGGTGCGACGCCCGACGGCGACGTGCACGCCCCCGCATACATTCGCACGCGCCGCTCACTCGAGGTACGTTCGCGCCGTGCACGCGCAGATATTCTTTACACTGCGCACACGCATCGTTCGACGCGCGAGACGCCGCGGTGGCGCGAGAGAGGCGCGCGATCGCGGCGATGTGGGGTGACGCTGGATCATCAAGATGAGGACGATCGGGTTCGTTTTCGCGACGGCGACGACGGATATGGCGTGGACTGACGGTGTAGAGCTCGCGTGCGCGCGGTGTGTAGATGTCTTTGATGGATTTTGCGAAACGCGCGATGCCGAGCTCGGCGTATGCGCCGACGGCGACGCTTCAAGCGGTGCGCGGCGCGACGAACCCGGCGTTCGCCGCGGCGTCGCAAAAGGAGTACGGACTTGATTATTATTTGCGTTCGGCGTTGGCTGGGGGGTTGTGCTGCGGGATTACGCACGGTGCGGTGACACCGGTTGATGTGGTTAAGGTGCGTTTGATGCGCGCGCGCGTGTCTCGTTTTTTTTTGGTATTCGAAGCGCGCTCGGTTGTTTTGGTTGAGACGTGGGATGCGTTTTGACTCTTGTTTCTTAACGTGTACTGACGATTTTGTGTGTTTTACATCGATTCTAGACGCGCATGCAACTCGACCCGTCCAAGTACGGTGGTATGCTCAGCGGTTTCCGCAAGGTGGTTGCCGAAGAAGGCGCGGGCGCGTTGCTCACCGGTCTCGGCCCGACGGCCGTCGGCTACTTCATCCAAGGTTGGTTCAAGTTCGGTGGTGTTGAATTCTTCAAGATTCAAGCCGCGCAAAGCATGAGCGAACAAGAAGCGTGGAATAACCGTACGTCGATTTATTTGGGATCCGCGGCGGGTGCTGAATTCATCGCGGATTGCTTTTTGTGCCCGCTCGAAGCGACGCGCATTCGTTTGGTGTCCAACCCGACGTACGCTCCGTCCACGATTGCCGCCATGTCCAAGATGGCGAGCGAAGAAGGTATCATCTCTGGTTTCTATTCTGGTTTTGGCCCGATTTTGGCCAAGCAAGTGCCGTACACGATGGCTAAGTTTGCCGTCCAAGGGCGCGCCGCCGACGCCATTTACGAAAACATGGGCAAGACGCCCAAGGAGTGCACGTCGAGCGAAAACGTTTCTGTGTCCCTCTCTTCTGGTGTCGTCGCTGGTGTCGTCGCGGCGATCATTTCTCACCCTGCCGATACCTTGTTATCCAAGGTTAACAAGGCTGGCGCTGGGGGTGAAGGCTCCATCATGACGCGTCTCGGCCGCATCGCCGCCGAAACCGGCATCGTCAAGCTCTGCACCCAAGGTTTGGTCGCGCGTTGTGTCATGATTGGTACGTTAACCGCCGGTCAGTTTGGCATCTTCGACGTCGTCATGGGTGCCCTCGGTGCGTCCAAGTTCCACTTCCACGACCCCGCGGCGCATGAGTAAGTCTAAAAGAGTCAACAACACATTCGTCGTTCAACACACATTTCGTTGTAATCATACGCGAGCACTCGCTTTATTATAAACGCGCACGACGCACGCGGTGGTACGATCGTACAGGGAAATAATCAACATGTCCTTCTGTCGTATAACAATATATATATCACGCGACCGCGTGCGCGCATGCGGCGACAGCGTTAAAAGTAATCGTCATCCTTTGCGAGCGTTTACGACAACACCGCGAGCACGTCCGCAGAGTTCACAAACTTCCCTTTCACCCCGCCCTCGAACTCAACCTCCGTACCGGCGAATCCATTAATAAGCACCTTGTCTCCCTTCTTCACACCCTTCACCGCTTCACCGACGCTGGCCACCTTGCCCGTGACGTTGGATCCTGGCCCGCTCGAGCCCCCGCTCGAGGCCAAGAACAACCCACCCTTGGTTTGCGATTCCGCGGCGTCTGCGAGCACGAGCACGCGATCGCCCATGGCTTGCACCGTGTCCGCATTCATCGCCGCCTTGGTGGCGACGGCGCAGCGAGAGCGGCGCGCCGGCTGCGCGGTGCGCGGTGCGCGAACGACAGCCGCGGTCGAGGTGGCGGACAGCGAGAACATGGTTCTGTGTGGTAAAAGTGACGTGTGTGTGCGCGCGGCGTGTGGAAACTGCGGTCGGCGAGCGGGGAGCGCGTCGAAGAGTTTTTGTATCGTCGAAACGCGCGCTGAGCAGGCGTCGAGAAGTGTCGCGCGACGCGTGCGGCAGGGGTAGACACCATCCGGTAACCCTGAACAGTAGGGTTACAAAAATGACACTTTCGGGACGCGCGCGCGGAGCTTCGCGCGCAATATTTCGCGGAGGTGTGGCGGCGAACGCCCTTTAACTTTGAATGAAAACAATCGCGTAAAACAATACATAGAGCAGAGTCTAGTTGCCGAATAACCCGAATAAGCCGCCACCGGGGTTGACGTTGGACGCGTCGCCGGACGCCGCGGCGTCGAAATCGACGTATTCTGCGATTTTAGAACATTTGGTCCGTCCAGGTTCTTCTCGCAAGCATTGATCGATGGCATTTACCGCGGCGCTAATGGATGCTTCTTCGCCCTTGTCGCTCCAGTAAAATTTCGTGCCGTACTTATTCGCCAACCGCGTCCAGAAACTCGGTGGCACTTCCAAGTCCAAGTTTCCTCCGACGCTAAAGTTTAAAATATTCCCGAGCCCAGGATCGGCGACGAATACCACGGTGTCATCGTCAACATTCCAGTAGTCCTTCACCGCTAAACCAGGAGTTTGTGGGTACGCTTGCGCGAGCACGCGGAGTTTAACCCCGGTGTCGCGTTCGAGCGACGTCACCTCGTTGGTCAAGCGCTTCACTTCGCCAGGGGTTAAATACCCCGCCACGTCTAGCACCGGCACCGCTGGCCCGGGCGGAAGTAAATTCGGATTGTTCACCCCTTCCAATCGCGCGTGCGCGGCGAACGGCGTCGCGAGAACGACGAGAGACGCCGCGGTCGATGCCAGCCAACGCTTCGCAACCTCCTCACCGTCTCTCGCCTGCGCTCTCGTCGCCGCGCGCCGCCGCTCGCGCGCGGGCACCGCTCGCGCGCGCGCGCAACGCATCGAACATACCATCACCGACGTCGTCATCGCCGTCTCTCTCGCGCGCGATCGCGTCGACGTGTGAAGCTCGGCGGTGTTCTGTCGGCACCTCGATGCTGAGTCAGACGGCACGCACCAGACGGCGACGCGCTCGCACCGACCGCGCGCCCGTACGCGCGCCATGCTCCGCACACGCGCGTGCGAAGCGCTGCGCAAACTCCACCACGCGGTTCGGCGCCCGGCAGGCGCGCTGGCGACGCGCGACGACGCGCTGACGGCGGTCATCTGGTCGCGCGCCGTGGCTGCGCACCCATCGACGGCGGCGGCGTTTGGATCGGTGGCGCGCGCGCGCAGCGCCGGCGCGACGCCGAGCGCGGCGACGCGCATCGAGAGTGATTTGCTTGGATCGATGGCGATTCCACGAGACGCGCTTTACGGCGTCGCTACGGCGCGGGCGATGGAAAACTACGACATCACTGGGGTGAAGATTAGCAAATATCCCGAGCTCATCAAGGCGTTTGCGTTGACGAAGAAGGCGTGCGCGGTGGCGAACGCCAAACTTGGGTTGCTTTGCGATGAAACGCATAAGGCTATTTCGGCTGCGTGTGATGCGTTGATCGCGAGCGATGAGTATCACGATGCATTTACTGTTGATGTCATTCAAGGCGGCGCCGGGACGTCGACGAATATGAATGCGAACGAAGTAATCTCCAATCTCGCGGCGATGCATTTGGGAAAGCCGATTGGAGTGTACGACGTGGTGAATCCGAATGACCACGTGAATTTATGTCAATCGACGAATGATGCGTATCCGAGCGCGGCGAAGCTTGCGGTGGTTTTGAAGCACGGAGGTGTCGTGGAGGCGTTGACGGCCTTAATATCGTCTCTCCGCGCAAAGGGTGATGAATTCGACGGCATCGTTAAGATGGGCCGTACTCAGCTTCAGGACGCGGTGCCAATGACGCTAAAGCAAGAGTTTCACTCGTTTGCGGCGACGCTCGAGGCGGATCTGGTGTACCTCGACCGCAATATTGACGCGTTATACGAGATGAATCTTGGCGGGACAGCCATCGGCACGAGCATTTGCGCGGACGAATCATTTTCTACTGAAGCCATCAAGGCGCTATCCGATCTCACCGGGCTACCACTGCGTTCGCCAAAAGATTTCATCGAGGCGTCGAGCTCAACAAGCTCATTTTTATTGTTTTCAAACATTTTACGCCGCATCGCCATAAAGACGAGCAAGGTTTGCAACGATTTACGCTTGCTATCGAGCGGCCCGCGGTGTGGATTCAATGAAATCAACCTCCCACCAATGGCTCCTGGGTCATCCATCATGCCTGGAAAGGTAAACCCAGTCATTTGTGAGGTTGTCAATCAAGTATGTTTTCAAGTGTGCGCGAACGACCAAGCTATCGCGCACGCGAGCGAAGCGGCGCAACTACAACTCAACGTCTTTGAGCCTTTGATTATTTACAACTTATTGAATAATTTGGACATGATGGAGCGCGGATTGAACACGTTGCGGACGCATTGCATCGATGGCATCACGGCTAATCGGGACGTCTGCCGGGCATCGGTCGAAAACTCCATTGGAATCGTGACGGCGTTATTGCCGCTCGTTGGGTATAAACTCGCGTCTGCCATTGCAAAAGAGGCGCTGGAAACGGGCGCGCCCGTGGCGCAAATCGCGTCGCGTTTCGTGCCTGCGCATGAAGTCGCGGCTGTATTAGATGTTGAGGCGATGACCCAACCGGGTAAGTTAGAAGCGCGAGGCGTGTGTTTGGAATCTCCCGCGTCCACGACGGCGTGAGCGCGCGTGTTGATATCCTTGTAGTACTATTTCAAAATTATTGTGCGTTAGCGTTACGTCGCTTCTTGCGCGCATTCAAACCAGGGGCGTCGTGCGTTTCTTCATTTTGCGTCTTCGCAAAACGGATAAACACTTGTTCGAGCGTCGTTTGACTGACGCTGTAGTCATCAATCTTAAACGTTTCATCCGACGCGGTCTTTAAATCCTCTACGGCGTCGAAAATTCTCCAGAGCTTCATCTCTGGGTTGACCACGCGAAGTTTCAATTCCGTCCCGTGAGCTTCCATGAGCTCGGCACCTATTTCGGCGTGGCGAGATTGCAACGCGGCGAGCACGGCGTCCGCTTTTCCGTCGGCGAAACGCAAGTCGATGGAATAACCTTCACTGAATCGCGACTTTAAGTGCTGCAAAGATCCGAGGCATTTGAATTGCCCACTCACCATGATACCGATGCGATTGCACAGCGCTTCGCATTCTTCCATGGAGTGCGACGTGAGAACAATCGTGCGTCCATTCGTCATGGCGCTGATGACGTCCCACATAAAACGTCGCGCCTCGGGATCCATACCCGTCGATGGTTCATCAAGGAATACCACCTCGGGTTCACCAACGAGCGCGAGCGCGACGGAGAGTTTGCGTTTGTTACCACCGCTGTAGGTGCCCGCGTGGCGGTCGGCGTACCTCGTCAAATCCATGCGTTGAATCAAATCTTCCGTGGTGCGCGCAATCAAGTGTGCAGGCATCCCGCGAATCGCGGCGTAAAACTCGATGTGCTCGCGCGCCGTGAAGTTTGGTTGGAGACCATTGAACTGTGGGCAGTAGCCCATGAGCTTACGAGCGCCATTGAGATCCTTGCTCACGCTGTGCGCCGAGCCGTCGCGGGCTTGCACGATGGCGTCGCCCGCGGATGGCGGGAACTCACCCGTGAGCATTTTAAACGTCGTCGTCTTCCCCGCGCCATTGATGCCCAAAAGACCAAAGCATTGATCGCGATGAAGACCCACGGACAAACCTCTGACGGCATGCTTTTCTTTGTAAGATTTTGCCAATCGTACGGTAACGACGCCGTCGTTACTCGTTTCGCCTCTCAACACGCGCTCGCGCTCGTCTCTCACGTCTTCGTCTTCATCGGCATCCGGCGGCGCTGCGCCGGCGCTCTTTCTACTTCGCCAAGACGCAAAGTTTTCTTGGTACTCCTTGAATAGCATCAACGAGGTCCATATGAAGAACGTAGCGATTAAGAATCCAATATCGTCTTCGATGACGGTGTACGAGCTCTTTGGTACGACGTTCACGAGGCAGTCGCACGCTTCGACGTACGTTTGTCGCGCACCATCGAGACCATTCTGCGCCAAGTCATACAAGCCCTTACCAAAGCTAAAGTGCGGTATCACAAACGGAAACAGGTTGCAGAAAAGCTTGCTCAGCATCTCGATTGTACTACTCACATCCTTGAGAGCGGTGGTGACGATGCCGGCAATTGTCGTCACGACGCCGAGAAACGTGTTTGTTCCAATTTGCCCGACAAACGTGTAGTAATCGCTCGTGTAATAAAAGCCCATAAAGTGCGCATGCGGAATGGCGGTCAATAAGAACATAAACAAGAGTGAGCACACGGCACCAAGTTGACCTCTGAAGTACGTCGCATCAAAGGCGACAAAGATAATCATGATGATGGCCAGCGGCAGGGCGAGCGTGACGATGTCGGCGCAAAAGTGCGCGAGCCAGTACATGCGCTTGTCAATACCACTCACGAGCTGCAAGTGCTTGGAGTTGTTGCAACGTTCGTACACGGGGAAAATAGAAATACTCGCAGTGAGCACAGCGAGACCCATGACGATGAACATGGCGACGATGTACGTGGTATTCGCGTTTGCGGGTTCAATGACGTCTCCATCCGACAAGCTACTCAGCGACGCGCTTGGGTAGTAGTGAATCGCAGTAGTGATACTTGCGCTCGGATTGGACGTGCGCGTTCGCAAAATTGCCTCGTTTGCTTGATTGATCACCGTTGGTGCACCATGATACGCCGTTTGAGATGCGTAGAGTGTGTGCGCGTACACGCCAGTTGAGCTGTCGTACGAATCCACATAGAGCGCGTCGCACGACGCCACGCTTTGCATGTTGCACGGTGCCGCTGCGTCGAGGATCGAAAGCATGTACCCGTCGAAGCTATCGTCTATAAGACTTGAACACGTCGAGCCCGAGACGAGGAATGTGGAAGGTTGCACATCCATGTCATACGTCGCAGACTTGGCGCACGAGGTACCAGAGACGGCGTTTTGCAACTGCATCTGACACGTTCCTTCGTTCGATCTGTCGTACGCGCAACACGTGTATGGACCCATGAACACGTTTTGACCAGATGCCACACAACTGCACATGCATGATAATTCAGGCTTGTGCGAGCTGTACACGTCATACGTGCCGTCGTCGCGATTTGCCAATACTGCTGCGGCGTGCGAGTCGCTCGGCGCGTACGTCGCGAGCGTCCTCTTGTTCGCGAGCAGTGATCTCGAGAGCACTTTAGGCGATAAATCGCTCGTCGCTGACCACTTCAATGTAGTCATGTATAATGCCAAAACTGTGAACAAAGACGGCACGATGAGCTGCATGAGAGTAGATCGAACAGTGCGCCTGTAGTTGAGCACGCGCTTCCACAGCAGACGCTTGAATTGAATAAACAAAAGTGCGTTGCCCTTGGCAAAATGCGCGCGCATTTCCTTGCGCCTGATGGATAGCATGTGTCCATCGATACCCTCTTCATCATTTGCGGCGACTTCGTCGGGGTCATCTGATTCGTCTCCTGTTTTGACAATTTTTTTCACACCCCCGTGCGCGAGCGACAAGAAGACTTCTTCCAACGTCGTACACGAGATTCCGTACGAGGTGTACCCGAGATCGTTAAGCTGAGCATCAAGTGCTTTGAATAGCTCAGAGAATGTAGAAGTGGATTCAAAAGGCAATGAGAAAGAAAGTTCGGCGCCGACATCGCTGTGAACGACGGCATGCGGGACAAATTTCTGAATCAATCGAAGCGTGTTGTTCGCAGTGTGTTGTACGAGCGACGGCAAGTGCGTGGTTGAACCGCTCCCTCGTCGTGCAAACGTAAGCAAGTACCCAGTTCCGAAGCGACCTTTAAGGAACAGTGGTGAGCCGATGCACGACAGATGTCCTGCAGTCATGATCGCGATACGGTCGCATAGTAAATCTGCTTCGTCCAAAAAGTGCGTCGTGAGCAGCACAGTGGAATTCTTCGCGCGCTTACGAATCACCTCCCAAATGAATCGTCGCGAGTAAGGATCCATTCCAGACGTGGGTTCGTCCAGGAACACAACTGAAGGGTTCCCGATAAATGCAATTGCAAGCGAAAGTTTGCGCTTCATCCCTCCTGAAAGGTCGGATGAGCGGTTGTCAATCTTCTCCGTCAACGCAACTTCTTCGACAGACGTCGTAAGCTCACTTTCTACTTGCGTCTTCTCCATGCCTGCAAACGCTGCGTATAACCGCAAGTGCTCGCGAACAGTGAGGGTGGGCCATAAAACATCAAACTGCGGGCAGATACCGAGACTGGCTCGAATTTCATCCATTTGAGTTTCAGTGTCATAACCATCAATAGTCGCGCGTCCAGATGAACGGCCAATCATACCAGTGAGAATGGAAATAGTCGTCGTTTTACCGGCGCCGTTATGTCCCAACAAACCGCTCACTTGACCAGGAACAAATGTCACGCTCAAATCGTTGACCGCGGTGACTTCACCAAAACGTTTCGTCAAGCCTCGCACGACGACGCTCGCGTTCGCCATTTGTTGCGACGTCAATGGCTCGACTGCGTCGCCAGATTCTTGCTCAGTCAACTTAAGGGCGCCATCATCTGATCGCGATGACTCAGTACCGAACCAGTACTTTTTGGTAAACAAGAACCATGGCGGATGACGCGTACCGTATTCGGTCGGCCACACCGCGTCAAAGTACCACGTCAGCAATGCGTAGAGAAAGCAGTCAAAAATAACCATACCCAAGATACCCGCGCAGCTAACGTTACCACTCGTGGTTATGTCTTCACCAAAAGTGTCCCACGTAATACCAGACTTGCCTTGTTCCAAAATCGCCAGCGCAGCGCCCCATTGGTTCATCGCGCCCGCAGGGAAAATGCACGCAGCGAGCCACGCGCCAGAACCATTTGGGATGGTTATACGCGTCACAATCGCAGGTACGAGCGTCACCGTGTACGCAAAGCAGCCCGCGATTGTGGCCGTGATCGATCTGGAGAAAAATGTGGATATGAAAAAGTTCCACAAAATCAAAGAAGCCACCCAGAAGGTGTAGAAAATGAACTGAATGAACTGATTCGTGTACTCGAATGGATACAGTCCAACGATGCAGATCATAACCACGCTAATCATGGACGAAAGCCAGTGTGTCATGAGCCATGATGACCAAAACATCGTGTTTGACATGCCCATCATTTTCATTCCTTCGCGTAACCGCAGCTCCTTCTCGACGACGATTGACTTCATAATCAACACGACGTTGGACTGGAAAGCGAGCGTGCCAACAAAAGAGTAGAACGTCGCGGCAATAACCCCACCAAGGTTATAGTCGAATCCTTTCCATGGAAATGGCTTGATGGACGCGTCCAATGTTACTGAAAATGCGTCTCCGCCATCCTTAATGTCAATAATTGCCGCGTCAAACGCGTTTTGCGCGTACATGAAAGCCTTGTAATCCTTCCAATAATCCACATTGAATTCACTTTCCCATCGATTCAAGAAATCTTCACTCATGTATTCCGAGGTTTGTGTGTCGTCATATGCAAAGTTTGTCGTGTTCATGCGCAGCGTGTAGTCAAAAGCAGTCGTACTGCTAAAGTCGCCGCCGGAGTCAAACCTCGCGTACGCCAAAACCTCCCCTGCATTGTCATTAATGTATTCCAACGCCTCAGTCTCATCCGTTTTGGTCACGACGACTTCATCCAGGATCGCATCCCACGTCGTTTCAAAGCAACCACCTACGGTTTGGTCTCGTAAACACGCGTTGCTACACGCCGCGGTGAGCCCTCCGTTATAGTCGTACGCCAACGTCTCAAACGCCGATTTTACCCCAGCCGCCACGTTTGACGACGCATACGCCTGATCATGCATCTGATTAAAGAACGCCTTACTACGTTGATCGGTACTCGTCGCACTCGCCGCATCAGGCGCTACCGAACGTAGGCTCAAACAAGACGCGTGCACGTACGCCAAGCGCGCCGCCTGCATCGTATCCGCCGTCGCCGGGCTCGCCACGAAACGAAACCCCTGCAACGAGCGATAGGCAATCGACTCAATACCACCCGACAACGAATACGGTCGCGTGAGCTCATCATTCGATCGCGAATCCTCCACGAACAACTTCGGTAAGCACATGAGACCCAAGAAAATCACCGGCACGATAATCTCACACAGCGTGCAGCATCGCAACACGCCCTTCGTCTTCAGCAGATAGTTCTTCTTCATCAGCGCCTTAAACTGCTGCGATTTCCTGTGTGTGCGCGTATGGACGCATCCCGGGGACGAACGCGGATGTCAGTCGAACCCTATGCGCGTCGCGCGCGCGCGAGCCGTCGCGTCACCGCGAACGCCGGAACGCACACCGCGTTCCGGGCCGGGTACACATCGCACCACCACGCGTCGCGCGATCGTCATCCGCCGCATCCGCGAAACGCGCGAGATAAACAATCAAAAAAGCGCCGTCACGTACCTCGCCGGCGGGCGGCGCGCGCCATCGCGCGTGGGCGACGACATCGCGAGATGCGACGACGCCAGCCAGTGGCGTCGAAATGTGCCGCGCGCGGGCTGAGGCGCGCCGAATCGTCGCGTGGTGTCCATCGACATATACGTCTTCGTATACGATCCGCGTGTCCGAGTTTTTCATATCTCTCTCTCTCCCCATCCACGTGCCCCCATTCGTTACACAGCACATACACGTCTTCGTATACGATCCGCGTGTCCGCGTTTTTCACACATATCTCT
>Ga0181599_1000343_pt1 | contig 48199 bp, 27 predicted proteins | sample 041ome_3_FD_148658 | JGI IMG/M metagenome (GOLD analysis project Ga0181599, IMG submission 148658) | Coastal salt marsh microbial communities from the Groves Creek Marsh, Skidaway Island, Georgia - 041405US metaG (spades assembly) | ecosystem: Environmental > Aquatic > Marine > Intertidal zone >...
CCCCACATAAAAGTCGTTTTTCTATGGCCGTATGCACGTACGGGGGGCGTGCATCCTGTGCATATGCACGTGCAACCAGATATAAAAAGTTGCTTCCGGGTGAGATTCTGTGTTGGCGGTATGCATATGCATACCAGATATAATTACTCTTCGGCCTCCAGTCATTTCGAAGGTTAAGTAGCTTAATTTCTTCTAGGCGGCGCTGTAATGCTTAGTTTTTAACACAATTTCGCAGAGACGCTTACACGAATACGATTCACGCGCGCACAAAGTTTGGGATAAAAACACGTCGTCGTCGCGACGCACCGTGTCGGGGAAAAATGCACCTGTCAAAAGCTGTTAAAAGCTACTTAACCTTCGTCATGGCGACGCACACACCGGCGCGCGCGGTCGCGTCGACGCGCGCCGGTGAAGGTGAGCGCAGCCTCATTTGTTTTTCTCACTTTCTGTCGAGTTTCGTGTGAATCCGTTGCGTTTTGCGTCGGCGCGGTGGGAATGTACAACGTTGATTAACTCACGTGGCACGCGCGAATTGCGGCGATTCGGTACGATCGTTCATAGGCGCGTAGGCGCGCGGAGCGGCGGTAAACGATGCGGTCCGCGCTCGGAGAATTAGATCCAAATACCCCGATCGCAAACCGACGGTCGCCGCGAGCGTGCGTGCTTCGCGCCGGCGAAGAGACGCCCGCGCGAGCTCATGATGTCGGCGTGGGAAGTGGAGACGCTCCAACGAGCACGCGACGACGCAATATAGCGGCGCTTGATGCGGCGGAGGCGCTCCTGCGAGAGAATTATCGAGAGAGTCCTAGTAAGCACGCGGATGGCCACCTGACGTACGCTGAAGCGCTGAGGCAGAGCGGCTACATCGGTACGAATGGTGTGGTTGTACTGAGCAAGAGGCTGGGCGCGGCGCGGGGACGTGAGGAGATTGGCTTAGTGGCGAATTCGCTCGTGGATATGAGTCAGACGCCAGGAGAGACGCAAGAAATAGCGGAGGGAGTACACGAAGAGTCGGATGATCAACCACGCGCGGCGTCTTCGGGGCGAAAGGGAAATTCAGGGAGGCACAAGATGACGCCGGAGGAACGCGAACGCGCCGAGCTCGTACGTCGAAGCGTTCACGGATTCCAAACCTTTGGAGATTACGCCGCTGCGGTACTCGAAGCAGTTGAACATATCAGAGAAACCGAGACTGGTAGCAAGACCGCGCGTGCGCGAACGTTGGTTGAGTCACAATTCTCCCGTCTCGGTGTGGCAGCGTTGACGCCAAAGTATTTGGTTGCGTTGGCGTCTGACGACGATTTCTCTGAATTACGCCGTCGTGGCGGCCCTTTATTCACTGTTGAAGAAGAAAATACCCTTGCGGACAAAGTACGCTCGAAGCGCGAGCATTTCATGGCCGTGAGGCCAAAAGAAGTTATGCGATGGGCCAATGAAATCCTTCAGCTAGATGCACAGCGCTGGGAACAAACGGCTGGTGAGGGTGTAACCCGCGGTTGGTACAATGGTTTTGCGCGTAGAAATGGATTCAAAATTACGAGCAAGAAAAATTTAGACATCGTTCGTGCTCGTTGGAGTACGTCAGCAAACGCATCTAAGTTTTATGAAGTGCTTTGTGAAGGCGCTCTCGCTTTGGGCGCGGCTGAGGCTTTGGACAACGTTTCGCTCGCGGAAGAGGGAGCCTCGCAACTACGTTTTCTCTATCCACAACTCGTAGTGTCGATGGACGAAACCGCCGTTTCACTTTCTCCCGATGCGACTCACACGAATGGCCAAGCGGTGATCAGTGCGGGTCCTCGAGACTGTGGCGAAACACTCCACTCAAAGGGGCTCCCCGGGAATACTTTGGTGTACGCGAGGAACGGCGCAGGTCAACTTCTGCCCTCCATGGTGGTATGCGGAGGTCATAAACACTTACCCGATGATTTCTCACGCGTGGACTTGCTCGCAAATCCATCGCGAGTAAGTGACGAGTTGAATGATGATGACCCCGCTCTCCCACCCAACGTGGTAGATTTGGAAGGTGTCCCGCTGAAAACGCATTGGACGGCGAATATGAAATCAAGTTTGAACGGTACCTTGATAATGGAGTGGGCGAATATCTGTCTTTTGCCTGCGCTCAAGGCTTGTGGCCTTAGCGCAGAAAAACCCGCGATTTTGTTGTACGATGGCGTTCAAACGCACGTCTCACTTGAGTTCATCGAGACCTTGCGTGAGCAAAATGTGCATGTGTTTTTAAGGACTCCACACATGACTGCGCTGCTCCAGGGTGAGGATACCGTTGTTTTTCCGTAAGTTACTATTTAAACGACGATACTTGTACTGACTTTCAATTTCAGGGTTCTTAAGGCACATTTTAATGCGTGCGTGGACGAGCTCGTCGCAGAGCGCAACGCGAGCACTGAGGACAACCATCTGCTTCAAGAACTGGTATGGACTGACATTCCCGAAGTGCTGCGAAACACGTTTGCACGCTTAAATGTTTCAAAACTGAATCTCGACGCGTGGGCGGCTGAAGGAGTGATTCCGTTCGACAGACGAATCGCTGTGCAACTTGCGTTGGACGAGGCTGAACAAGCCGAGGCTATAGCAGAACGCATGATTCGCTCGTTAACGGTATCGAGAGTGCCCGTCATACGCGATGAGAACGCCTTGAACACGTTGTCATCGCGCTACCTGCTTCCAAGATTTAGTTTGAAAGCTCAAAACTCTCTTCGCGCGTCACTCCGTGGCCTCGATGACGCGGCGACGCTACAGCCCCGTTTTGACGCTCTCGTAGAACAAGGAAAGTTTGCAGACGCGACCGAACACGATTTCGTAGTCGAAGCGCTCGAAAAGCTATCGCATACGCGAGAAAATATTGAATCGTGGTTGAGCACGAGTGCGCGTACACCACGTGCGTCCGACGTGTGGGATTTACCTGGAGGTTTGTGCGGCGAAGCGGCATTGAGGTTGATGCGCGCCGCTCGAGACGCGAACGAACAACGCCAGCAGCAGCGGCCAGATGATCGCCGTCGCGCTCGAGGACCTCGCGGAGGGAGCTTAGAAGAGTATTCCATCGCGGGAGATGCGATTATGAGTGACCTGCTCTCGAAACCGCCCGGCGAGCGCGATTATCGCACTCTCGCTAAGAAAGACTTGGAGAAGCTTTACGTCCTCCTGGTGAACGATTGGTTTCCCGCACAGATGTCGCGTGCGTGGTTCGTTGAAGTGCTGCAAGACCTCATAGAAGCACAATACCCCGAGGTGCTCTTCATGGAAGCTCCCGAGCCTGAAATACAGCCGGGATCGCCCATGAGCCAGCTTGGCGACGTCACCGAGAGCGAGAGCCTTGGCGAGCCTGACGCTGACAATGCGTCGGAGGCAGCCGCCGACGTTTCCATGGCGGAACGCTCCATGAGCGACATTCTTGTATAGATGAATCATTTATGTTGTAAAATACATTCATTACATTCGATTAAACCTCGGCGCGCGACAGATAGAGACGTGTTGTGATGACGTGCCGAATCTCATGTGGAACACCGTCCACCAAGAGCTACTTAACCTTCTACAAAAACGCCCCTAGACGCGCCGCGACGACGCCGATCGATCTGAAACTTGGTGCAAAGGTGCATAATTACTTTTTCTTTCGAACTAATGCTTTGATTTCACGATTAATTGCTCACCAGCGCGTCGACGCAGGCGAAGAAAAAGAAGGTTAAGTACGTGGCCGAAGAGTAATTATATCTGGTAGTGTTGTGTGATGCGGTGTGATGCCAAAGTGTGATGGTCCCTGTTCGTGACTCAAAAGTGAAAAATTTGTCTAAAGCCTCTTTTATAAAAATGAAAATTTGTCTACGGAATCCTGAATTCTCCTGGTACCCCCTCTCAGTGTGTCTACGTTTTGAGACATGCGGCTTTCGCACTTCGCGCGTTCAAGAAAATCATCCATATAACATGCGCGACGCATGTTGAGTCGAGCCAGTACAAGCACACGCATAGAATACTCCAGTAAGCTGGTGCGTTTCAAAAGTATTTGTAGCGTTGTCGCAATTTGGTTCTTGATTCATGTATCTTGGAAAACTCTGTTCACTTTGCCTAGATTGTTCGTTGGTGACCATGTCGGTGGGTTTAGGCGCTCGTGTGCCTTAAACGTAGGCTCTAAAATCTTTCCACCATATGCTTCACTGCGTTCAATCGGAATAGTCACTCGTACAGATGGCGCAAAGTTGGCGATAGCAATACCAGCGATACCTCAACAACTCTCCAGGGTCGCAGACTTACTGCGTTCATGGGTGGACATCAAGCCAGCTCTGAACACAATTAAGGTTGACGTTTTCCTTTTTCGATCGATTTCGACATCCAACACTCTCTTGAACGATGATCTCGCTCAACTCGATGAGCTCCGTGAGCTCGCAAAGGTGCCGTTTTTGGCCCTCGGTAATTGTATGTCATTTCAAGTAGTTGACATGCACCTGACCGCAGAGCAAGACGTATATCCTCTTGGTCCTGCGGTAATGTTTTTGAATATCCAAAAGCTTATGTTTGATAAAGGATATGAAGTATTTATATTGATGGAGCCTGATGTACGACCATTGCGCCAGGGTTGGGCAGACGCGATCCTCAAAACGGTTAACCTTGACGAAAAGTGGTGGGTTCGCGGTAGCGCTTGGATGAGTGAAGATCTTAGCTTTATGCGTAGAAACTCAAAATGGATATGGAGTTCTCGCTTATCGCATTTGAATGGTAACGCCATCTATCGCGCAGATGATTTACAATTTCTACAGTTCACGTGGTTGGCATTAGCATTATCAAGACCGCCATGGCCAATCTCAATTTTTAAAAGAAAAATCGATGGATTTGATCACACGATGCGCAACGCGCTCGAAAGTTTGAGGAACTGTCCCAAACATCGATGGCTACTCAGCCGTTTTGTGTATTCTAGTATTATGATCAACTTTTCACAAGGTCCATGCTTGTCTGATCCAGAACTTAGCGCTGAGTTTCCCGACGCATATCTCGCGCACTTTAACACAGCGAAGTGTCAATCGTGGAGAACATGGCGACGAAAGTAATTATGATGCTAGAGTGAATCTTCGAACATGAAATCATAGTTGCAATAGGAATATTCAAAGTAATCTGCATTCGTAATCACGCGCTCTTGGCTGAACTGAACATGAATCAGTGACCACTCAAACGAAACTCGCATTTGACGTGTACGACGCGAATCCGTTGTCGTTATCATCCATAGTACATCCCGCGACGCACTCGTGCTTGACCCATTCGCCATGAACTCCGCGTAGCGTCCCAGTCGCGTAATCGTACTCACCAGTCTTGCGTTGCCAGCATCTGCGACAGTCAAAAACAACCGGTCCGGGGTACGCGTCTTCATTATCGCACTTCAAATCAACTACGGCGATGTGTGCTATGGACACAAACGGCACTTCTAATGTTTTAGGCTGATGCGCAAACAACACGCGCGATGAATCTTCGGCGTCGATGTGCCCGATCGTGCCAACCGCGCACGTCGCGTTTGCGCCGAAGACGATTCGGCGCGCCACGTCTCTCGGGTGGCTTGCGAGAAGCACCGCAGTGCCCATGATGAAGTCGCTGCGGAGTATGTAGTGCGCTAGACGCCATATGTCCTTGTCGCCGTATATGATTGGCGCGTTGGTCTGCTCTTGTAGTTGTAGTTGTCTTTGGGACTGCATCACGTCTGTGTGGCGCGCCAAATGAAGCACGACGTTCAACTCGCGCCAGCGCTTGCGCTTATTCAACAGCACGATTCCAGACTCTACTTCGCGCGTCGCATAATGCTTGACACGCGTCAACGACCAAACCTTGCTCTTTTTATGGGCCGTCTGTCCCCACCCAGTGGTGTTGCTTCCCCAAAGGTCCGAATAATACAACTGGCCGCTCTGCTGAAATCGGCTGGAGTGGAAAAGGTGACTCACACCCCGCAAAGGAGCAGCGTCGTAATCGAGGAACAAAACGTCCTGGAATCCGCTAAAATATATAGCGTAGACGCAGTATTCGAATCGCGTCGCGGGTAATAACTTTGACCCGAGTCCAAGCGAAGATGCGTGTTCTCGCATGTCTCTACACGCGACGACTTGCTGCTGAGCATCATCTCGTTGTTTGTGATGAGTGTCGTTGTTGTCGCTTTGTCCTTGACAGAAATCATAATAATGCGCTACGTCGTTTGCCGCTTGACCATCAAAGGTCCATACTTCAACCGGCAAAGTCACGTCTGTTTTGCGCAACAACTTCAGAGTGCGTTTTACGCACGCCGCCGCGGTCGCCGTTCGAGGCAGCGTAAACACAACACCCCGTTGCGTGGGGAAAAGCGTCTCTTGCACAGAGTCGTACGAAGGAAGCTGTGTGAGTAGCACGTCGCGAACGTATTTGAATTCGTCGCGATACTTTGCTGTATCGGCAGCTTCTTCACGGGCTCGACGACGACGCAGGAGAGAAGTACGATGTACTACTTGTCTGCATGATTCGCACTTAAACACCCTATACTGCAGCGTCTGTTTGACCAGAAATGTGAAAAACGTGTGCTCGCGCCAAGCGCTTCCAGGTTGCAAGTTTTCAATCGCTTTAGTTTCGCTTGGATCGAGTTGACATGCTGTTGTTGCTGCCTCGCCAGCGGCGCGGTGAGAGGAAGATCGCAAACAAAACATCGAGTGCTTGTCCTCAAAGCATTGAAACTTGAGGAAAAGGAAAACAGTGAACACGGCAAATACCCACAACTTGCGTGTAGGATACCTCCGAGCAATTATCTTTTGTTTGACACGTGACACGCGCGCACAAAGACAACTACTTTTTGACATACTTCACAATTCTAAGCTGTGGCTTGAGCCAAAAAGCTAGTCGATAGTTCTACGTGCATACCGTAGTACTCTAAAAGTTTCTACACAGATGTTCCTCTCTCACACCGGGCATAGTCCCTTTCTGTACGATGACGTGAGTCGCTTTCACCGTGGAGGGAATTCGAGACGGAGGGGAAGCCACCATCTTTCTCGCCGCTACCGCAACCAAAACTCGGGAAGTTTTGGTGACATTTCTACAATAATGCCTATTTCGGGGGTATAAGGCCAACGGGGAGATAGAATGACCTATTTTGCGCGCAAAATCGCCACGACGCCGAAAATTAGCCAATTTTGCCGAATTCGCGTCATCTAATTTTCATTTTGCGCAATTATGACCAGGGACGAATATTAGACGCATATAATATCGAAAATATAGCTATGTGTTACTAAGGGTGGCATTTCAACTGGTCAACTTTGACGGGGACAGCGTCTAAAAGCATCGACGACGCGATGCACGGCACGCGCGAGAGAGCTGAATGGTGTGCTGCTTTGTCCTAATCACATGCATGATGACTACGTCGAGTTCTTCACTGTGACTCGCATGCTCTCTTCTTATTTTTCGGCACACAACTCTCTGCCAAATTTTTAAGTCCTCTTGTGGAGACTAAACTGTGTGTTCTGAGCCCTAACTGACCCACCCTCGCTCTCGTGCGCGCGCTCGTTTGCCACGAGACGATATTAGCCAATCAAATTATTTTCAAAAATCACGCCTCACGTAATATACTGTGTTTTTAGGCTTTTAATACTGCTTTTTAAGGCCCTTAGCGAGCTATTCGGGGCTAGCGTATACGCTCGAGCTGCTCGAGTCGAGCACGAGCACGGGCATGCATAACAGCAATACGCAGTATTCGACCTGTCATGCGTGGACGCTGAAATTTCGAGCGCGTCCCTTGCAAAGGCTGATACTAGTAGGTAGATGTGGCGAGCGTCTCGCAAACAAAGCAACGCTGGTTAATGCTGTAGAATCGTGTCTGAAGTGATATTCCCCAGCAGTATGTGAAGCGTCGTTTAATTGTCTCGCAAGTTGGTTCGAAAATACGGCTTACTGTTAGTTCCTCTGCGCGATTGCTACTGGAATATTACTTCAAGTGGCGTCCTATGTTTATTCACCACTGGTTCGTTCTGGCGCGAGTGTGGCACGACATGTGACGAGCACCGGCGTGGTTGTTTCTATATGCCAAGAGCCACAGGAGATGTTTCTTGCGCTCAAAACTTTGATGCGTGAACTTGACAACTGTCATGGTTTTACGGGCTACATTTATTGCAAATGCGGTCCCTGGTATCGGTGCGATCTTACGCTGCCAAACGTAGGTAGAGAAGGGAACACATTTGTTACGCACGTGAGTAAAAGCTACGGCACGCTTGATGATGTTGTCTGGTTCGTGAACGGCGGTTTCATGTCCAAAGAACACGCCACAAAGGCCTTCAGTAAAATTTAGCGCAAACTTACGAACATGCAGCTTCAACGGCATTTGACAAAGCATGCCTATATTAACGATATGATTACGTCATTGGATAACATTGACGTCAAAAGAAAGCGTTCGTACACGCAACACTCATGCGTAGCTATTGCCGAAGCACATTGCAAGAGGGCGTTCAGCTGCGAATACACTCTTCCGTGCGAAAACAAGGAAGCGTGTGCTTGCGAAGTCCAACGCACTTGTCACTGGACTGGAGCGACAAAAGAAAATTACAACGCAACTATGGCGAGTCACTTGATTGTTCCGCCGGTGGATGAAACTGCGCCGTGCAGACACAGCATGTATACTTGGGCGAGCTCACGCCTTGGTGTAGATGCGAAGGAATATTACATCAGTGCGGTGCATCGCAAAGTGGCGTGTTTGCAGTAGGTTAAGAACGACTTCATTCATATCCAAAAAACGTGTATGACTCTCTCGTCGAAGAATACGGGGCATACTCCACAATAGGAGGTCTTATGGGTCACTCACTACATGAAACGTATGTACCGGTCGATGTTTTATTGTGCTTTAGAGGACATGTATACGGTACAGCATCAGTTGCATGCCTTTAAGGTTTTTACGCAGCACTTAAAAAAACTCGTCGTTGCGTTCTTCAAGTACCATAAAGAATAGAAGGCGCAAGAGAGAGGCTTTATTAGCTTACTCATTGTCACTACAACGTACCAACCTGTTGGTATAATATAGCATTTCGTCTGGAAAATATATAGATCTGTACTAGAACACGACATGCGTAGATGAATGAATGTCTTTTCCGTGCTTGGCCAATACTGAGAATGACTGAAATGCCTTTTCAGGGCACTGCGCAACTGCACACATTGACGCGCCTCGTCTCGACGTGTGCGGGCGATGCGCCCGAGCGAAGCGGTGTGTCTAATATATTGTGAATCATTTCAAGTTGGAATGTATTCAGCTCTCTGATCACGACGTCAGAGTTGGTTGTGTTGTCTCCATCGTCGTCAACGCTGCGTTCAGCGACCCGCACCACCAACCAGAGACTTGTCACCTCATATAAATAAACAAGAGACACAGCGCAGCTAGAAGCATGCCACCGCTAGTGCGACGACCCAGTGAGAATGCACTTTTCAATAGTCCTAGTCAAAGTGATGTGCGGAAATTAGGGCGACGCGTAAGGCGTCAAACAGTCTTTCTTCGTTTGACGTGTTGCGTCGCGCTAGTGTGTTATTATCTCAGTGCACTGACAACCACGACGCATTGGACGACGTCAACTGTGTTACTTGAGAACTTTACCGGTGCTGTTGAACCAGCGAGAAAGATGATGATGACGTTCCCGCGGCTTCAGCAGTGCGCTGTGGGTGGTTTTGATAACCAGGCGTTGCACACAGCGCTTGAGGATGCTAATATGGACACGTACGTTCGATACATCACCACTCGGGGTCACGAACCGAGAGCATGGAGACATCTAAGCGCTAAGAAATACTTTTTCGCGATAAACTTACATAACAACGAAGAGAGTATTCCATATCTCTTTGCTGCAGTGGTGAAATCTTGCATCTTCCTTGCGGCGAATAGAGATCAAGCGACGGCGGCGCGGGTTCAAAATAATTGTTTCATTTCTGTCTATGAAAGCGGCAGCACTGACTCGACTCGACTACTTCTGAAATCTATAGAAGTGCATTTGTCACGACTCGGTATTCCGTACAAGTTTGTCGTGGATGCGCTTCAGCGAGACCTTGATGAGCACAGAATAGCATTCCTCGCCACGATTCGTAACGAGGTACTCGCTCCATTCTATGAGGATGTGAGCGCTTGGGATGAAGTGATTTTTCTTAATGACATCATCACGTGCGCATCAAGCATACTCGAGTTGATTGTTCAGAAAGCGCATCACGCCGCTGAAGTCGTGAGTGGTATGGACTATGTCGTAAACGCCAAGCGTGGCGTACTATTTTACGACACATGGGTCAATAAAGATATCATCGGACAAAGCTTTAACAACCAACAACCTTTTGTGAAGGATGAACATTCGTGGGAGAGATTTAAAAGTAGAAAACCATTCCAAGTGTTCACCACCTGGGCTGGGGGAATAGTTATCACGGCATCTCTGTTTCAGAATCCCAAAGTGAGGTTTCGACACTCGAGGTTGTTGGAGTGTGCGTCGTGTGAGTGCGAGCTGCTCATCCGCGATTTATGGCACTACTCTGGCACCAACGGACTAAAAGTTATGGTTGTACCATCAGTATATGTAGCATATACGGTTTCGGACTTTATCCGAGTATCAAACGAGCTCAATCGAATATTTAGTCGTCACCGTCGTCACAAAACTATGAGCAGCAATGATAGTGACAATACCGCACCCACGGTTCAATTTTCAACTCTTCCGCCAGAAACCATGGAATGCTGTGGTATGGAGTTTCCAGGTGAGCAGCTTTTGAATTTTGAATTACAAACGACTACGATACCGTGGAGGTGGTGGTACCACGTGGCGGATGCGCTGGGAACGAGCGACGCCAGTGCGATGAGTTCAATTTTCAACGCCGCCATAGGAACATTTGACCGCCACTGCCCATCGTTCGCATACGCAAACGTCAAGTATGACAATGAGCGCGAGCATTTGCCAATTTTACACTTTATACTCCCGACGACGGATCCGATGTTGATGCCTCACCTCGCATTCGCGCACATGCTTGAGTGGGTTCGTTTAAATCCATGTTTCAACGTGCGCGTGCACGAAATGAGCTCTTTCGTTGCATTAGCGAGTGAAGGTTCTACGGATTGGGGTGACATGGCGCGAGATATGGTTGATATTCAAGACGTCGTCTTAACTATGTGTTCACAAGGTTTTCGTCGACGCATACTGGGTTACTTGATTCTGTATCTATACGGGGGCATCGTGGCTGATGTAGAGGTATTACCCATGACACCGATGTCATTGTCATGGTTTTCTTCCATTGTTAGTTTTGAAGCAGCTTTTGATGCCAAATCTTTAGGCGAGGGTCCATACGTCATCGCCGCTCCAGCTCGATCTGAACCTCTGCGACAAATTATCACGCTTTCTTTGCAACGGCTGAACACTCCAGCGCAAATGGTCGGGCTCGCTGCTCGCGAACGCTGGACAGCGTTTGATTTTACACACGCGCCAACTCACGAAATTCTCACTAGAACGGCGTCAATGATGGTGGGTAAACGGCTGTTTGCAGACGTCGTCGGTAACAACGCTGCTGTTTCAAGTGAAACACTCTCGCGAGCGCTCGACATTCGTGGCCACGGGCGCGCTATATCGAGTGTAACGCACCAGTCAATCACCACATTATTTGATGGTGATATCCTACTAGATGGAGAAATGTTGATGAGCTCTACGGCTAAGACGTATGAGAAAATACTCTGGATGTCTTCGTCGTTGAATGAAACTGTACAAGGTCACAACACAGCCATGAAGATTCCTCCCAATATGGAAAGTCACCGCAAGGAGTCATATTACGTCGCGTTGACGAGTGCGAAACGAAGAACCGAAAGCGAGATGGGTTGTTTAGAAATAATTGCAGAAGCTCACACAATAGAAATAGCAAACCCTCCGCATCGAAAAGTTCTATGGAAACAATGTTGGCCTCAATCACGAGAACTGGACATGGTGTACCTCATGTTTGAATTTGGAAGCGTACGCGTGTATACGTCAGCATCTACAAGTTGCGGTGGGATGGCTATGCGTACGATTCTTTGGTCGACACCCCCTGTAAATGACCATTGGCACGCCACTCGATGGTGCTTATTTCGTTGTATAGTCTACCGTGTCAATTTGAGTAAGGATGGTCAGCTCCGCGTGCTCGCTGAGAGGACACGCAAATGGAGAACCCCACGATTAGCAACGACGCGTCGAAACAGATGCTTGATTGACGCCATGAGTGCGCCAGAATGCAGCCGCAATGCTCTCAGTGTCGTTCGTCGACAATTAATTAGATATCGCGATCATTGCCCGACAGTGCACTAGTGACGGAAATCTCAAACGTGACATAGCAGTGGATGTACTTAGCATATGTACATACAGTAGATATTTGTATTACAACAATGTTTAATGAAGGAGTACTACATACAACCAGTGCCACACGACCACCCGTTACAGCGCGCAATCGGATGTGTAGAGCTGAAATGTTTTCACCAAGTCGTTGTACTCTTCACTCGGGTCGCGTTTGATTATTTCCTCAAAGTGCCTACTCGATGAGGGAATTTCATACGCGTATAAATCACTGCCGGCTCGCAATCCTGCGTACGGCCAATCTGCGCCTCTTGTATCCATATACGTGATGGCTACATCCGCCGGATGTTCAAGGTAGCACCTTCTCAAAAGTCTTGGGCCTGAAAATTCAAATGTTCGCTTCTTAAACTGAGTTCTCGATTTGACGTGTTTGATAATGTTACGGAGCATACACTTAGATATCTCATGTCGAGGTTCACTCGCTAGTATTTTCATTTGCATTCCTATGTTTTCAACCCGCAGTTCTCCTTGTGCTTGATCGTACCCGAGAGTGAAAGCGCTGCATGGGGAAAATATCTCCACCAATGGCTTCAAAGGAACAATGTCTGCGTCCAAATACACCCCTCCGAGGGCGTAAAGGGCACAAAATCGAAACAAATCGGCGCGAAATGCCGGAGGTCGTATGCATAAAAATGCCTCAGCCGCCTCAGCCCCACAGTGGCGCTTTATGAAATCATGTCCAGTGGCGTCGTTGACGTGAAATCCCGTAAACGACGGATTCGTACGTAAAACAGCATGAATATTCATTGGTGCCTGTTCTTGCGAGGAGATTGTGTACAACATGGGCGGAACTTTTTGTGCCTGTTGGGTACAGTTCGGGTGATTGAACTTCAGAGCCAAATAACTCTCGCAGTATCGCGCCATGCGTTCAAAATTTGAACCATCAATCTTGGCGAGGAGCGCGTTGTCAACCAAACGTGTGCACTTCAATACGGCCCGCTTGAACAACCCGTCACGTTTGTGCAAAACACAGCACGGAAGTTCTCCTGACAAACACTGATGCATTGGCATAAAGCAACCAGATGAGCACTGCGAGTCGCCCCAAATTTTCCTTCGCATGGCGTTCGTGTCGCCAGACGCCAGTACGTCGTCGACGCTTGGACAGCGATGTTGGCCACGACGCATCACCTGTAACGATGCGCTGCACAACACGACTACGACCAACATCACGATGAGGCGTTTCAAACAATGAGTACACCAATACAGACGCGTGAGACAACCGCCACGATGGTGCTGCGCTTGGTGTGTATGCACTAAACGCCGCATGAATGATTGAAACGACGACCGATGACTACGAATGCACGCGGCTCGGTCGAAGCGAAGTCTGGGGCAAAGTAAAGCCCGCGGTGAGACCGTGTGCCGCCGTAAATTTTCGTGCTCTTGTGTTCAAGGAGTCATGGCTCCGTGCTTTCGCGCGAGCGACACAGTGGCAGGAGGTTCGCACTTCGACCGTCGACCGTCGACCGTCGCAGGTCGACTGTCGAAGCGTGCGCGTGACGCCTAAACCCTTACTCGCGACAAATGGTCGGGTCGCGGGCAGCCATTTCATTTCGAGTGTGTTTTTTATCTGAGATATTTTACAACTATTTGTTGTTAATGATACTACCATTTATAGATTAAGTACGATGCCATTTGACGCGGACATTTCAGGCTGTCTATCGATCGTTGAGTTGAGTCATAATTGGTCAACAGTGCCCACGGGGGAAAAAGAGAGGGTGGGGAAACACTGGGTCCAATAATTGGACCCCGTGTTTTCTACGATTCCTAGATGCGCCGCGTGTGTTGATTCTTGGGTAAATAGATAAAGCATGTGAAGTGCTAAGTATGAATGTAAAACCCACATCGAACATGAAAAAAGTGGAACACCATCACCCATTTACCTGGGACCACAGCCGACCGAAAGGACGCTCCCGCGAACAGGGCGCGAGACCTCTTTTGAGGAGACTAGCCGACACACCGCACCGCGCCGTGTACACGTTGGATAATCCATGGACTAGAGCGCGATGCGATGAATGCGACAGTGTAGTACGCTCGCGCTTTCCGATCTATGAATGCATTAACGACGCTGTACTGTTCGACGTGCCGTCGCATGCGGTTGAGTCGCTTTTTTGCACCCGTGAGCTCGACCAAGACGTGCAAACCGTGCCTACTGAGACATCGCGAGCGCCAACGACAGCGACGCTCGCCGCGTGATTTGCGAATTCAAGATTTAGGGCGGTGTCGTTCTGCGAGTGCGGATGTTCGAAGTGAGAAAAAGAAGTGTTCAACGTGTAAATGCTTAAAGGCTGAGTGCGCGTTTCGCTCGAATAATCAAACGTGTGAAAGCTGTTTATTCAAACGCCGCATCAGAGTCGTGCTGGGCGATTTTAAAGCTGATGAAGACTCTGATTTACTGACATCTGATATGACGTCGACGTGAAATAGTGAGAACCAGACGCACGGAGGAGTGTCTTTGGCGAGCACACGACTTTGAGGTTCGGGGCGCGCGCGCAGTTCTTTTTTAGACGTTCAGGAAGCGCGTGCTCTGCCGTGTCCATTACAATTAGATTAGAGATTAGAGAAGACATTGTTATTTTCAACGTAGCGTATTAACTGCCACTGCGTCATGAATCGGATCATCATCTTCGTGTACACGTTGTGACATTTTTAGCACGTGAGAAAGTCACCCAAAGTGCTAGAGAGTGCGACACTCGACGTCGCTTGCGCACAAATGCTCAGCACTCGACAGAGTCAACAAAGCAACACACATCATCAGCAGCAGCAGCAACAGCATGGTAAAAAGTTTCGACGCTTCACCCGGGGTACACAGGTTGAACGTTCGAGTTGTACGCTCGGGACGTTGTTCTTCATTTGTGTGGTCGTCTTTAATTACAGTCTGTTTCGTTCGAGCGCTCGACAGACGCGGTTCAAATGCATCGATCGACGAGTTGGAAACGACTACGAGTGGCGCATTCGCACAGGTGATGTCAGTCATCGCCTAGGAAAACTCAAGGTGCTGGTCACGCATGAATCTCTACCGTCGTATACCAAAGGCGGGGACATGCACGTGTACTCGTGGATGCGCGCCATGGTGGACATGGATTGGCACGTGACGTATATTTACTATGCTTCTGATTTACCTTTCAGTCACACGAACGAATTAGCAGCAGAATTGCGCGCGCATGGGATTAGAGTCGTTGGGCCTTGTCCCCAACACGAGCATTTTCTACGCAGATTTCTTGTTGAGGAAAATTTCGACGCAATTTTTGAAAACTTTTGGGCTAATTTGGTTCTGTTTACATTCAATTTGAATTTCAACAAAATTATTCATGAACGTGGTTTGGATACGAAAATCGTAATGGTGGCCCATGATGAAATGTCCAAGCGAAGCAAACAAGAAGGGGATGCGGAAAACGCGGCAAACTTTGCCGTCTTGGAGCGCTTCCTTCGTCATAGCGTAGATTTAATTGCCACTGTAAGTGGTCGAATGCAGCTGACATTGTTAGAAGATCGAACAGAAGCAGCGTGCGCAAAAACATCATCACTTCGATTCACTTATGATTACGTGTATGGTCAGAAAGTTTCAAAGGAACGCTTGAAGAGTGATGACGACGCCTCTTCTTCTTGGGACGCTCGCTCGGGGATTTCATTCCTCGCAGCCAACAATCCAGCCAATACAAATTCATTACGATTTATTTGCCAATCCATATCCCCTACGATTGATGGTGAAGATGTTTGGGTGCATGTTTTTGGCTCTGTGGTGCTTCCGATCGAATGCGACGCGCGTGGTCGCGTCAAGCATCACGGAGTCATCGGCGAAGACGACGTCGAAACTGCATTGTCCAAGTCGCGTTGGTTTGTTCTTCCGTGTTTGTCATCAGTTGGAGTCAGCACTAAACTAGTTAAAGCTTTATCTGTTAGCACTCCAGTCATGTCCACAGCGCTATGTACTCAGAACATGCCAGGTGGAGACGACGACGACGCTTCGACTGGATTTCCCGTACTCGTGCTCGAGTTGGACAAATTTTCGCAACAATTCACAAGATACTTTAACGATAAAGATCTTTGGATGAATCTATACGTACATAGTGTACCATATTACAATGATAATTTCAGTAAAAGTGCTGTACAGAAGAAAATATTAGAAATTAGTCAACAACTCGGCTTGCGACGCATGGCTTTCGAGGTGGCCAAATCATCAACGAAGAAACCAACGGTCGTCATATGGGACGTTAGTAAGGAGTCGGTATCTTCGTTCTCGTCTTTGAATAATGCCAAACATGCTCTGGACGGGAACCCAGACTTTGTCCTTGAGGAACCCGACGAGCGACGCTGTGAAGATGCCGCCGCCGTCGGCGACGCGTCGGCGGACATTTACGTGCAGTGGATTTGGCCCGTGCGATTGTCACGCCCAAAATGCTGCCCAAAAGGTACATGTACTCTGATTTATGTGATAGCCTGGGAAATGGGTCATCTTCCGAAGGTCTGGGTTGATTTTTTCATTCGCGATGTCGACGTCATTTGGACGTTGTCTGAATACAACGCAAACATGTTCCTGACCGCCAAAATAGATGAGAACCGTGTGCGTATACTGCCACTGGGTGTAAATTGCTCACTTGAGAATAAGTCGACGCAATTATCGCAACAGTTACGTGCATTACAGTCTCAAATACCTGAATCTTCGAGTGTTTTCTTGTATGTGGGTGGAGCGTTACCACGCAAGGCACTCGACGTCATTTTGAAGTCATGGTGTGAGGCATTCACGCGAACAGCGAACGTAGTGTTGGTCATGAAAATCACATACGTTCACGGCGGTGATGATATTCTGAATGAAATTGAACGATTGTCAAGAAACTCGTCGACGTGCGCCAAGTTGTTTGTCGTTCGTGAGTTCATAGAAGATATCACATCGTTATACGCTATAGCTGACGTTCTCGTACATCCAGCGCGTGCAGAAGGCTTCGGCTTAACACCGTTAGAAGCTTTATCGCATGGACTGGTTGTCATCTATAACGAGTTCGGTGCGACGTCGGAATTCCTGTCGACAGAATACGCCATACGCACTGAGTCGCGCAAGGAGACGTGTACGGTTTGGCCGTGTCGAAAGCAGTCGTTTTGTGTGTTTCCAAACAAAGCGAAAAATCAATGGGATGCCTGTGAAGAACTTCAGGACAAACCATTTTGGTTCACGCCAAACACTGCAAGCCTCACCGCAAATCTTTTGGATGCTCATCAAAATTTACGCACGCACCGTGAACGCGCTAAGTTTGGAAAGGAAATCGCATGTGAGCACTTCTCTTGGATCGCAGTGGGCGACGCTGTGGAAAGAGAATTGAACCGTGCACGCGAAATTGCAACATCGTCATCATCAAGTTTAAATAGCAGGCACTCGTCGTGGCATTTATCAGATGGGCGATACGACGATTCCGCAGTCGCGGCAGCCATAGGTAAATGGGATTGGAAACGAATGCAAAGATAGTCGATGCACCTTGTCATCGTGAATTACTTGAGATGGATTCGAAAGACACAAATGACTCGTTTAGACCGATTTTCGATGACTCGCGTAAGATATGATGGTTGTCAATATCGATGAGAGCAGAGCAACCATCATTTGGACAACCTATACAGCTACAGACTGACAGATTTTATTTTTGAAAAAGTTCCGGATGCATTTTTGCGAAGGAATTCCGGGCCGGGTGTATCATTGTTTTTAAAACGGACGCGTAAAACCGATTATTGAAAATATATCCAGTTGATAGTCTAAAAATAATGTATCATATGTAAAATTGTACTTTTTATTGGTTTTTTATCGCGTCGCGAATAAAAGCGTATCGGAGACGTGACGTTGTGTCACGCGCGAAGCTGTTGTTCACTCGAGTGCGCGAGCGATGCTCGCTTACTTTGTTAACTACACACAGCTGCTCTAATAGAATCGTTGGAGTTTTAATCACTTTTTATTTCATTGTCGTCGCCGTCGCTGTCGGCGTCAACAAGAAGCAACGGCTAAGGTTCGTAACTGCGTGACTTGAGATGGAACCGCAACATCAAGTCATCATCGAGCGAATATGACGCGCCGCGTCGTGCATCACGATTAAGATGTCTTTCCAAGAGCGATTGTCGAAAGAATCGAAACGCAGTAAAAGGACGCGCAAAATAGTGCGCAATGTCGCTCTGCTGTGCGCGTGCTGTTACTTTGTTGCTCTCTCGTCGTGGTGGTTTCAAGGGAGCGAAAACACGTTGGACATTCGTTACCCTACGTTGAAGGAGTGCGGTGTGCATTGGGGTCATGCAAAAGAAGACTATCTCAGACAATTGCTTCACGATCGTTTATCTGGTGTCAATGATACCGCGAGAAACGCGCATTTGAGAAATTCAAGCCTTACTCGGGTGTTCTTTGCGCTAAATTTACACAACGCGGAGGCGGTTACACCATACGTGCTGTCCGCGATACTTAAGGCTTGCCTGGTGTACAATATCACGGATGCACATAGTTCTTCATGTTTCATCTCAATTTATGAGAGCGGAAGTGCCGATGGCACCCGTCAACTGTTGCGTGCGTTTGACGAAGACTTGCACGCGTTGTCAATTTCACACAGGCTTATTTTAGGCGGCCGCGAGCGATTGCCGGAGCAACACAGAATAGCTTTTCTAGCAGACATGCGCAATATGGTAATGGGTCCATTTTATGAAAATCCTGGCGATTGGGACGAAGTTATATTTTTGAATGATGTGGTTACGTGCGCGAGCGGCATTCTCGAACTCGTTCATCAAAAGCAGTATCAAAATGCAGACGTCGTAAGCGGCATGGATTACGTGCAGCATGCTAAATGTGGTACACTGTTCTATGATACCTGGGTCAACAAAGATATAAAAGGCCAAAGCTTTCGTAACGGGGCGCCCTTTATTGAAGACGCTGACACTTGGTCGCGTTACGTCAACATGCAACCTTTTCAGGTGTTTACTACATGGGCTGGTGGGGTGGTAATTTCAGCAAACTTATTTCGCAAGTTTTCCATTCGCTTCAGACACTCGAGTACTCTCGAGTGCGCATCTTGTGAATGTGAACTCCTGATTAGAGACTTGTGGCACCTTTCTGGTTCACAAGGACTGAAAGTGCTCGTTGTTCCGAGTGTATTTGTCACTTACAGCCTCGCCGAGTTTAGAACGGTTGCCTCACATTTACGCTCGCACATATTTTCTTCCAACTCTAATGTCATCGCACTAGATGGCTTTTTAGGAACAACGTCAAAAGTACAGTTTAAACAAACCCCTCCGGCTGCGTTTTCATGCGCAGGTATGGAGTATGGCGGTGAACAGTTGGTTGATTTCGAGCGACTCGTGACAAGCGCACCTTGGGAGTGGTGGTATTCTTTAAGAAACGATTTGAAGGATGAAACCAAAGCATCGAATGTTACATTGCGTTTCACGTTGCAGAGTGCGATTGATTTTTACAAAGAGCAGTGCACGCAAACCGACAGATCAAGGCTTCGATCGAATAAAATCCCCGCCGTTATTAATTTTGTTCTACCCACTGATGAGCCAACAAAGATGCCACACGTAGCATTCATGAATATGCTCGAATGGATACGACTTAATCCATGTTTTGATGCGCACATGTATAGCTTGCAGTCGGCTGAAGCAGAGTTGTTCACGAACGCCCCCTCTAATTGGACGTCCGCTTTCAATACATTGGTTGCATTTCAAGATCCATTCTACCGCTTTCTAGACTCTTACGATAGGTATAGAATAGTAGGATTTCTTGCACTTTATTTGAATGGTGGAATATTTGCAGATTTAGAAGCGGCGCCGATACGAGCCTTGACGCACTTGACAGATTTTGAAGATCTCGAAGCTTCTTTCGATGAAAACGCATACGGTGGTGGACCTTTTATCACCATCGCCACTCCTCGATTACCAAAGATGAGAAGAATAATAGATGGCATGTTATCGGCTGTGAATAATAGAACGAATCTGTTGAAAAAGATGACTCAACGAAGTGTCGTCTACGGCATCACCGCAACTTTATTTGATTCATCAGCGACTTTAGTATTAGAACGAATTGCATCAGCGAGTACTGGAATGGAATTGTTGACTAGTATGCTTGGTAAAATTGAAAATTCAAGAAAACTCGCACAGCACGTGACTTTAAGGCTGTATGATAAACCCGTGCGCGTGCCACATGAATTTCTCTTCAAACTATCTGACGGGGAAATCCTCACCGATGGAGAGTTTTTAGTGAGTTCTGTGGCACCTTATTCATACACAGATTCGATCATTTTGAATACAATCGCGCGCGAAAAGCGCACGACTTCTTTCAGTCGTCTTAGTCGTCAGCGGGTGCTCTTCTTATGGCTTAGAACTTCGAGTAGTATGCCTTCGAGGGCATACGAAGTGGGATGTTTACAAGTGCGCGCGGATATCACGCTTGAAGACGACGATATCATATGGGAAGTGTGTTGGCCGAGATCGAGCGAACTTGGAAATACGTACATGGCATACGAGCTGGGAGAGCTCACCGTCTATACAATGCAGAAAAGCTGCGCGATGTCCACAAACATCCGCCGCACTCTATGGTCGAGTGCCCAAATGCGCGTAAAACCTAATGCGCGTAGTTCGCGTGCTTTTGAGTTGAGACTTGCTCCATCTGGCGAATTGTTTTCCACGTCAACGCAAAATGTGGTATCGAATGCGATACTCGAGCAGCACGCTCACCATCGGTGCAGAGTTGACTTGTTTGATTTCAACGTGTGCAACAATTACTTCAATCACTCGATTCGACAACTGATAAGATATCGCCAGCTGTGTGAAACGATACACTAGCGCAGTTAAAATTACAATTAGAGACCCGACCATACATGGCAGAGATTAGAGATGAGAGATGTTGACGCGTGTACATCAAAAGTGTACGCATAGGATGCATTATATTTTTTTCGAGGCAGTAGATAAACCAAAAGAGAATTGTTGTTATTACAGAATACAATAAATTGCTCATTCATCTCCACCTTTCAATAGGCGCATTTCACACGCGTTGACCATTTCTTCAATGAGTTGCGCCAAATCAGTCTCTGGTTGCCACTGAAGCAATCTTCGTGCCTTGCTTGGTTCTCCTACGGTTTGCGTCGGCTCAGTTGGTCTAAAAAATTTGGGATTTACTGCTACGACAATATCACCCGTGGATGTATTGATGCCAATTTCGTCCGTGCCACTATTTTCAAACTCAACCTCTATACCAACCGCCTTGAACGCGAAAGTAACAAACTGCCGCACGGTGTGCGTTTTACCAGTAGCCACTATGAAATCCTCAGGTTCATCGAGTTGTAACATTTTCCATATACAAACTACAAAATCTCTCGCGTGTCCCCAGTCTCGCTGAGCGTTTAAATTTCCAAGCTCCACTCTATCTTGTAAGCCGTGTTTGATGCGAACCGCCGCGCTCACAATTTTTTGAGTCACAAAATTCGCCCCGCGTCGGCTCGACTCGTGATTGTATAAAATACCAGAGCACGCGTGCAATCCGTATGCTTCTCGGTACATGATCACAGAGCGATGTGCCATGAGCTTTGCGTTTGCATACGGAGAACACGGATATGTAGGGGTCACTTCATTTTGAGGATAGATCGTCGTCTTACCAAATATCTCAGACGATGACGCTTGAAAGAGCTTGATTGTTGGATCAACTGTTCGAATTGCCTCAAGAATGTTAATCACTCCCAAACCAACGGATTTCACCGTGGCTAATGGTTGCTGAAACGACAAGTGCACGCTCGACTGCGCCGCTAAATTGTAAATTTCACACGGTTTCACCTCTTGAAGAATGCGCACGAGCGCCTCGAATTCGCTAATATCCCCTTGATGAAGCACAAAACTCGCGCGAACCGCAGAATCTGGCTTGACAATGTGCTCTAGGCGCTCAGGAAAGCTTTGCCACGTGCTATGCGTGAGACCATGCACGACGTACCCTGCAAGAAACAACACGATTGCGCGTCAGTAAACGAACCACCTCACGGCTCACATAAACGGCTGACGTTTCGGCCGCTGCTGTCGTCTCACCTTTGGACAACAACAAATCGGCGAGGTACGAGCCCGTTTGCCCCGTGACACCTAAAACGAGCGCCACCTTGGCGTCGACAGCGGCGCGCACATCGCTTCTTCGCTCTTCAACCATATCGCCAGTACACGCTGCACACGCGCGCGTCCGTCACCGACGGTGTGACGACGGTGTGACGACGACGACGACGACGGCGGCGGGCGAGGCGCGTTCGGCGACCGGCGCCTCGGCGAAATCACGCACGTCGACACGAAACGCGCCGTTTGCCTTCTCGAGTTCTGCGAATGTTTTTGAATTGAAATCAGTGGGTTGTTTCCAACTTTCGATGCCATGATTTATTTTCATGTCTCCATGCGGATAATATGAATAAACTACTGTATATGCAAGCAACAAAGGCGAAGGCGACTGACGTACAGTAGGGTTGTGGTGTGAGGGTCCGTCTCCCCCTGATCGGATCCTGGGACCAGGATCTGGGCCCATCGACGCCCGCGCGCGACACACCGCCCGCGCGCGATCTCGATCTCGATCGCGATCGCGCGAGGTGCGCGTGCTGGGTGACGACATGAGCGCCACCGCCGCCGACGACGAAGACGCCACGGACTCATCGTCGTCGTCGCCGCCATTGATAACAAACTTGGACATCTATCGAAACGCCGCCCTCAAGGCGCTCGAAGACGACGACGACGTGGAGGCGGAGCGATTGTTTGAGTTGCTTCTGCATCTGCTCAGCGTCAGGCGCGCGAAGCCGCCGTCGGTGCGGATATCGAGGACGTACGAGGGCATCGCGGCGTGCAAGCGCGTGCGCGGGCATGGCGACGACGCCGTCGTAGCCCTCGAAAAATGCGTGTTTTGGGACGACGCGTACGCGGGCGGTTGGCTCTCGCTGGCGGAGGAGTGCGTGGAGAATGAGCTCATCGCTCGCGCGGCGGAGGCGTTTAGAACGTTTCGCGAGCGGTGCGACAACGTGAACGAACTAGAAAGCGTTCGGGCACAAACTGTTCAGACGACGCTGCGCGTTCGACTCGAAGATTTGCAGATAGATCGGAATGACGCGTCGAGTTCGGCGGGGTCCGTTCAGACCGAGGCAAGCGAGGGGAACGACTGATGACGAGGTGGTACATAAAGCTTCCACAATCAACGTTGTCAAATCCTCGTCGCGCTTTTGTATGTATTTATATTAATCGCTCGTGCGATGTCTTATGTGGTCGAGGTCTTTGTGCGGGTCTCACAACTCGTGTGAATGTTGTACTCAGCGCGCTCGGGTTTACACAAATAGTACATTACGCTTGTTTTTAATTGCGAGTACAGACTCACGTATCGTACAATTAAGTTTGTTTCAATGACATATACAACACAACATCTGCAAAAATTTTCGACAAAAACATACCAACGGTGGCGGCGGGTACTAGTTACACTTAAAAGGTTGAGAGACACAAAATCACCCCATTTTTTGCGAATAATGACTCGCACAGCACAACTTAAAGCTTTAAGCAGTGTGTTCAACGGTGTACAAATGACTAAAGTATCTTGAGTTCTCTTATATTCGAGTCGTCTTGAAACAACGCACGCGCCGAGCCCGGGAGCTCTATTTTGCGCTGTGCGCGTAGACTCGAAGAATATTTTGCACGTATCACTTACTTTTCGCGCATAGAAGAGATTTTGCCGCTGCGGATATCAGCCAACTCTTCGCGTAAAGTGATATTCTGCGCGCGTAAGCTATCAACCACCCCTCGAAGGGTTTCGTATTCCTTTTTAAACTTCATATTCTCGCGAGTGAGCACCATCACGCGCCCATTCAAGTGTTCGTGTTCGGTTTGCTTTCTCATACGACTTCTTCGAGCACTTTCGCGATTTGTTTGCTTTCGCTTGTGCTGTTTTTCCTCTTCTTCTTCGACGGTGATCGCCACTGGAGCTGAACTAGTTAACGCCACCCCCCGGCTCGTGGGACGGGCGCGCAACGCTCTCGCGAGGATGCTTGACGTATCTATTGCTCCCGTTGCGGATGGAACCCAGGTACAAGTCATGGGATCAACTTCGAGATTTGCGTTCGACGCGTCTTGAAACGCGAGCGCGTTCCCATTCAAGAGCTCCTGAACCTGCGAGCACACAATTTTCGGTAGTCTTTGCGCGCGCGCGCGGTTGGCCCTTTGCGCACCCACCACGACGAGTTCATCATGCTCAGTCACGTCCTCACCATCATCCTCATCTTTCTCGTCGTCGTCATCGTGCACCCACCGCATCTGCTGCAAATTCGGTACCGCCTCGTTCACCAGCGCCGAACCCGAATCCTCAGATTCCCAATCCAACACCCTTGACGCGTCGCGTTTCCCATTCCCATTCGCGTTCTCTTCCGCACGCGCGGTCCCTCCCCGCGCGCGCGACTGCGTCTGCGCTCGTCCACCTCGTGCCTTCGTCGCGCGCGACATGCTCGCGCGACGCGTGCGCGAACGGTGTTGTGCCGTCGTCCTCCTCGTCGCCTAGGGGGGAAGAAGAAAACGCGTGCGGAACTTTTCAAAAAAATTGAAAAATTGAAAAATTGAAAAATTGAAAAATGAAAAATTGAGGGCGACTAAGAGGTCGAAATTAGAATAGTGCCTTTTTTCGGGTGTATATTGCAATTTTATGCTAAAATTCCGACTAAGAGGTCCTCGATTGAAATAGCGAACAGCCTCGAGTCACAATTGGTCAACACATACCCACAGTTTTGACTGGTGAAGCTTGGGAAACGAAAACGTCGTGTACTAGACGCGGAAGTCGCCGCGCACTGAGCGGAAAGCGCGACATCGTCGCCGTGTGCGCTTGTTGTGCCATCGCACGGATTTTTTATACCTCTTTGCGCCGAGACGTGCGAGTTACGTCGTGGTGAAGGCTCGCTATTCCTATTTCAGACTAAGAGGTGCGGAATTAGAATAGCGGGCTCCGCGACCCCCTAAAAATCCTTGAGTCATTAACTCGTCGTCGCTATTCCAATCGCTATTCCAATCGCAAAGATTGGAATAACTTTGGCGATTTTATTCCAATCTTTGGGCAATTGGAATAAGAAATTAGCTTATTTTCGACCTCTTAGTCACGATTTTTCGGGAATAGGAATAACTTTGGGCATTTCACTATTCTAATTCCGACCTCTTAGTCGCCCTAACTGCAACTTTATAATATTGGCAAATGCACAAATTCGACAGTCGAAATTACCACTCCATCGAAGTCGAAATTCATTCGACTTCAGAGGAGGGCGTTCTCATACACATGTCCACACGCACGTTGCCAATACCCGCTGCCGAGGACAAACGTATGTCAAAGAACGACGAGGAAGTACAGATGTTGAGACACATAATGAATGTCAAGGTAGCGCATTTGTGAACTCGATGATCACGTCTGCAATCGATCGATACTGACTCTTATTTGAATCAGACACAAATCTCGAAAGCAATACACTCCATCGGCACTGTCAGAAAGTGCACACTTGAACTCAACAAGATCCGTGAATCACGGGGTAGGCAAAATTTATTTCTGCAGCGACAAGTTATTTTGGCGAGGAGCAGGCGACATAAATTACTATTAGAATGCGATCACAGTTACATAAGCGTTCGAGCAGTATCATCTAATACAAATGTTGTGCACGGCCACGAACGAAGGAAAAGAGCCAATTTGAATGCTTTTCTTCGTCAATTCAAGTCAAAGGTTCACCATTCATTATGTTCAAATACCTGACAATGACAAACAATACGACTACGTAAGAGATTTTTTAAACGTCACTGCTGCGTTGAGATACGATACGCGAGCACACGCCCACGTGTGTTACCGATGGCGAGTAGTGAACCATCATAATTCAACGCGCAAGCGGATACATAATTCAAAGGAGTTGATGCGGTAGGCCATTTTTCGATCACTTTCAGGGAAGGAATATGGAAGAGTCGAAGACTGTTCCTCTTTAACGATGAAGCGAACGCAATCATGTCACCTTTTCTAGACGTTTCAAGTGTCGTAATTTCAGAGCAAAGGTTTGACAGTGTTTTTTCTGCACGCTGGGCCACTTTTCCATCGTAGCGCCTACCACTCCACTCTATAGAATCAATAGAAAACACTTGCGTGATTCCATTATCACAACCAGTGATGATTTTACCACTTGATTCAGGTACGCAAAGTTTCTTTACACCGCCGAAACCCGGTGCTGACTTGACACAACGCTGGGTTCGTATATCCCAATAGTGCAGAAAACCATCGTCTGTGCACCCAAATACATGATGACCATCAATATCGAAACTCGCGGCTTTAATGCGCGAATTACTTCGAAGCGTCATCACGCCCGTGCGACTCTTCTGTGAAATCAACGTCAGTTGTGAAGATCCTATTACTCCAATGAATGCCGAGTCAGGACTTTGGATGAAGCCAGCATTTGTATACGCTCCTTTCGCCAACATGGCTTTTTCAATCAAATTTTTCTCTACATGCCCAAAAAGTAACTGTTCTCGACCCGCTACTATTATATGTTCGCTTGAGTTTTCCCTACAAAACTCTACCTGAAACACAGGAGCACCCACCGCCAAAGTGTGAACTTTTTCATTAGCTTTGCAGTCCACCTTGAAGATCCTAACGTGTGTATCTAAACCTCCGGTGCACACTAACTCGTCGCCAGGGTGAAAGTTTACGGTCGTCACTACGCTTTTACTGACATCTTCGGCGTTTATATCTGGAACCCTCGAAAAGGCCATGCTTTCATACCTCCTAAAGGGTTCTGCAACACACGATATATTATGCTTTACAAGTTCGACTTCTCTCAGCTCAGTTGAATTCTCTATGGTAGTAGACAGCCAAGCTATTTCACGCCTTGCATTATACGCTGTTGGACCTTCTCCATCGTCGAACGCGGTATCCTTCACTGTGATTTTACGCTTTTTGAGGTGTTCGACACCCGCATCGTTATTCTCGTGATGGTCTTTCCAAACTCTACGGCTCGTCATCGCTAAAGCTGGAGACGGCACGTTATGTGCGTTTCTGTTTGTGCGAAATAAAGTTATCGTCTTGCCGAGCTTGAAGTGTGCACTTGGACCTCGTTCCGTCAACGTGTCGTCGGCGGCCGCCACAACTATTTCGTTTTACTCCAACGCCTAAACAATAAAAGAATCATCTCTCATGATGTCGTTGAATACGTGAGGGGGTTCCAGGAGAATTCAGGATTCCGTAGACAAATTTTCATTTTTAGCAAAATTTGACTGTGCAAAATTTTGCTAAAAGATGCTTTAGACAAATTTTTCACTTTTCAGTCACGAACGGTCGATTTACCCCCTCGATTTTAAAACAAGTTTGTTTGTCCGAGTTCGTTTTTCGAGCACTGAGAAATGACTGGAGAAATCACGCGCGCAAAGGTGCGTCGTACGACGCGCCGAGCGCGCGCGACCGTTCGACGAGTGATGTTTGGGTTTAAAGACGTTTGTAGTTACAAAAATATTTTACAGATTTTTGAATTCGCCGACGCGGTCGACGATGAGCAGCTTTTGTATGAGAATCTAAATCATGCCTTCCCCACGCGGGGTCTAGACTGCGTCATAGCAGTGATTTCGGAGCCATGCTATTATATGCAGTGGATAGAACGAATGAAACATAGATCACGAACGCGTACACGGACTCGCGTGGTCGAACTCCATCGCACGACTCCGCTGCGTCGAATAATGTGCACGAACATCTTCGCGTTTTTTTCGCCACCGTCGTCGCGCGGCGCGAGTTGCGAAGATAAAAGTAAAGCTCAATACTTTGTAACTAAGACCTCTATACTAAGTTTTGACAAATTTTCACGTGAAAATTTGTCAAAAGAGACGAAAATTTGTCTACGGAATCCTGAATGCTCCTGTAACCCCCTTGAGAAGCGAGATATGGAGATAGGAGACTGTCTATGTAATACTTACATCTGTATATACTATCGATAGTACAATGCACGTTGATAGTCTTTGAGTGGCATATTTTGCAACAGTATACGGGTATGCACACATTAGTATATCCCCCAAAACTCATCCTTTCAGACCACGGCAGCCAAGATGAACACGATACCGGGCTTCTCAGAATTGGCTTGTCTCATGACCACAGGTATAATGTGAGAGCTCGCTCTATAGCCCTCGCGTTTTGTTGGATAACCGATTTTTGCTTTCTTTTGCTTTCAACGCCTCTTCAAAGCCCCCCGCGCCGTTCATTTGTATTTTTGCCAGTTTCCTAGCCGCAAATACATCTCCAATAAGAGCGGTGATGCGCTCTTCGTTCGTTTCGAAATTCTCAAGTCGTCTTCCTATAACGGCTTCGATATCTGAAACCATCTTTACATCATACTGTGTTACAAGTGTTACCGCTTTCCCAGAAGTTTGGAATCGGGCAGTACGGCCCACTCTGTGAATATATTGCCTGGGATCTTTTGGAACGTCATAATTTAGCACCACTTCTACAGCAGGAATATCAAGACCGCGTGATGCGATGTCTGTGGCCACTAGAATATTTACCACACCAGATTTGAACATTGATAGTGCGCTACGTCGGTCGCGTTGTTTCTGGACCGCATGAAGTGCTAGTGCAGGTATATGCAATATTTTCAACATCTGAGCGACCATTTCGCATTTTTTTATCGTCGAAGTGAAAATGATACCGCGGCTCGTCGACTTTGGCAACAACGAGCGAACTAGGTAAACCAAATAAACGTCTTTAATTTTTTCTGGCATGAAACAGTAAAGCTGTTGACAACCATCTACCACCTTTGATTTACCACTTTCTTCGAAATAGGCGGCTTTAATATTCGATAATGTTTGTACAGCAGTAACACTGGTAGTGATAGTTGCCGAAAACATCAATGTTTGTCGTCTACTTGGTAAACTATTGATCAGATATCGAAGCTCCGACTCGAAGGTTTCCTCAAGCAGCCTATCGGCCTCGTCGAGAACCAAACATTTTAATTTCTGAAAGCATTTTTTGACGTCATTCGAATGCATGAAGTGCTCGACCAATCGCCCTGGTGTCGCGATAACAACATTTGGACGTCTGAGCAACGCAGTTGTTTGTTTTAGTAAATCTTCACCCCCGACTACAACTTCACAGGTTAAGGACAAGCTTGAGCCAAACAAAGTGAGTTGCTCGGCTATCTGATATGCCAACTCTCTGGTTGGACATAGACACAGCGCGAAAATTCCGTAAGGATCATGATTTAGGATATGGACGATGGGCAGTACAAAGGCGGCAGTTTTACCGCTGCCTGTATTGGCAATGCCAATCACGTCTTCACCTGCTAGTATAGCTGGAATGCAAGTTCGTTGGATATAACTTGGCGAAGTGAATCCAAGCCTCTTTATGGTTCGAAGAAGTGCCGCGTTCAATCCAAGTGATTGGAACGACGAATGCATATCATGAACGCCACGTCTTTCAAAGTGGATTCAATTGTTTGAAGTGAAGGTGCAGTCGCTTATGACCAGCCGCTTTTTGCAAGTTGAGTTGCAAATAGCTCGCGAAGCCAGGATCAGTTGAAATAATCGCCATGCATTTACGGTAAAATTTTTACCAGTTCACACTTATTGTCGTGTAAAAATAATTTCGTAAATATTTACGCTTATTGTACTATATTAACATTACTAGTGTACTATAGTCATGTACTACCCACCCTTGCAACGGTATGCTTCTTTTCTGCGTACAGTACCATAATTATATCTGGTACGTATTTCGTCGACCGATCATCGTCGACCTCGAGGGCAATATTGAGTAATCTTAAGAACAATAAAACCGTTTTAGTAATTTTAACCTATAATACAGGTGAATAAGCAAAATCGCGCGATATCGTGTAACTCCATGTAATATTTGAAAATCCGTATAGAGGGGAATAAATATTCCCCGTGTGGACACTTCCTTATTAGGGCGACTAAAACATACTGAACCAGCATAGCGCAGATCTTTTCTGACTAACGTTTCTTCGCGATCGCGGCAGTGCTCTTCACGGTGAAGCCTTCACCAACAATTGGCGTAATCCTTCTCGCTGCACCAACAGAACTGTGCACCGACTCGTTAGTAATATCGACGCATGTTGTGCCGACGAGTTGCGCAACGCGCTACGACTTGCACAAGGACAGTGTTCAAACGCTTGACAACACCTCGGACTCAGGGTGAACGAGACGTGAGCACACAATTTGCGATAAATACCTTCGAGCAGAAATTCAAGGTCAACTTGAGAGTCTTCAGTTCGGTGGCGCGTGATGAATTCATGTTGGAGTATACCCAGCATACAAAAGAGAGAGCAAGCCTCGGAATACCACCAAAACCTTTAACAGCAAATCAAGTTTCTTGTCTCCTCAAACTCTTGGAGAAACCGGCACCGGGCGAAGAGACTAGACTTTGCGAACTACTTATCAACTGCGTACCGCCTGGTGTAGACGAGGCAGCGTATGTAAAGGCCGCCTGGCTAGCAGCGGTTGGTCGTGGTACCTCATCGAGTCCAGTCGTCTCACGCCAGGAAGCTGTCCGTATACTTGGAACGATGCAGGGTGGTTACAACATACAGCCACTAGTTCAAGCACTGGATGACCCGAGTGTGGGCGAAATTGCAGCTAAAGCGCTTTCGGATACCTTGTTAATATTTGATGCGTTCCATGATGTAGAGGCAAAGGCAACAGGTAACGCTTTTGCTAAACGAGTCTTAGAAAGCTGGGCAAACGCAGAGTGGTTCACTAATAGACCGGCTGTTCCAGACAAGATTACCGTTACCGTGTTCAAAGTTCCTGGAGAAACGAATACGGATGACCTTTCGCCAGCACAAGACGCCTGGAGTCGCCCTGATATACCACTACACGCTCTTGCGTTTCTTAAGAATCCACGTGAAAGTGTTCATGATCCCATTTCGCAAATTGCGTCACTCAAAGAGAAGGGTTTTCCTTTGGCTTACGTTGGTGACGTTGTTGGTACGGGATCTTCAAGAAAGTCAGCTACAAACTCATTGTTGTGGCATATGGGAGAAGATATTCCTTACGTTCCGAATAAGCGCACAGGTGGTGTTTGTATCGGTGGTAAACTTGCGCCAATATTTTTCAACACTATGGAAGATAGTGGATCATTTCCACTAGAAATGGACGTGAAAGATATGAAAATGGGTGATGTTATTGATATTTTTCCATATGAAGGCATCGTTAAAAGACACGGTGAGGCTGCAACATTAACCACTTTCTCATTAAAGAGTGACGTTTTATTTGATGAAATCCGGGCTGGAGGGCGCATTCCTTTGATAATTGGACGTGGACTCACAGATAAAGCTCGTCAATCTCTTCGTCTGGGACCATCACGCATTTTCAGAGTACCTCATGCGGTGCCTAGCAACTCTAAGGGATATACTCTAGCTCAAAAAATGGTCGGTCAAGCGTGTGGCGTTGATGGAGTCCGCCCTGGGATGTACTGTGAACCACGCGTCACAACAGTCGGTAGTCAGGATACTACAGGCCCAATGACACGCGATGAACTTAAAGATTTGGCATGCTTGGGTTTTAGTGCAGATTTAGTCATGCAATCTTTCTGCCATACAGCAGCTTATCCAAAGCCGGTCGATGTGGATACGCACCACACACTGCCTGACTTCATTCGTAATCGCGGCGGTGTTTCTCTCAAACCCGGCGATGGTGTTATACATAGTTGGTTGAATCGTATGTTACTTCCAGATACGGTTGGCACGGGCGGTGACTCGCACACACGATTTCCTATTGGTATTTCATTCCCAGCTGGCTCTGGACTAGTGGCCTTTGGGGCTGCAACCGGTGTTATTCCTCTTGATATGCCTGAATCAGTACTTGTACGTTTCACCGGAACACTTCGGCAAGGTATAACACTCCGAGATCTGGTGCACGCTATACCCCTGTACGCAATAAAAGCTGGTCTTTTAACCGTTGCTAAAGAAGGCAAGATCAATGCATTCAGTGGGAGAGTATTGGAAATTGAAGGATTAGAGAGCCTAAAGTGCGAACAGGCTTTCGAACTTTCAGATGCGAGTGCTGAGCGTAGTGCGGCCGGATGTACAATTAAACTGAGCGTGGATAGTGTGCGCGAGTATTTGAGAAGTAATGTCGTTTTACTGAAGTGGATGATCGGGAATCACTATGGCGAGAAAAGGACACTAGAACGCCGAATTTCAAGCATGCAAGACTGGCTATCTAAACCTCAGTTACTCACGGCGGATGATTCTGCCGAGTATGCGGAAACCTTAATAATCAACATGGATGAAATTAAGGAACCGATTGTGTGCGCGCCCAACGACCCCGATGATGCCCGCACACTTTCTGCTGTCGTTGGTGACAAAGTGGATGAAGTATTCATTGGTTCTTGTATGACAAACATAGGGCATTTCCGTGCAGCTGCAAAACTCTTGCAGGAGCACGCTGGTCAGCTACCCACCCGTCTATGGATCGCTCCTCCAACAAAGATGGATGAACTTCAACTGAAATCCGAGGGTCACTATAGTACTTTTGGTGCTATTGGTGCTCGAACGGAAATGCCAGGTTGCTCCCTGTGCATGGGCAATCAAGCACGTGTTGCCGAGAAGAGTACGGTAGTTTCTACAAGCACGAGAAATTTTCCTAACAGATTAGGCAAGGGTGCGAACGTCTACCTTGCTTCCGCAGAACTGGCGGCAGTTAGTGCAATATTGGGAAGAATACCATCCAATGACGAGTATATGAAATACATGGGCGCACTAAATGAAAATCCGAGTGACACATATCGGTATCTCAACTTTGATAGCATGCCAGAATATACTGTAAATAATTAAGTCAGCCTATTCTATTGTCGGGTGTATCTAGCTTGTGATAATGACAGCATTTTATGCTTTAGTTGACGAAATAAACTCGTAAAACTTCCAGACTTGTTTGACCATCGCTTGCAAATCGAGGTTCCGTGCGTTAAAATCGATTTCGTCGTCATACTCAACAATGAGGACGGGTTTCTAACAATTGCTGAGTTTTGACATGGTTGATAATGTCGAATATCGCACCTCTTGAAAAGTTCCGCACGCGGTATCCGAAATAAAACTGATATTTAACTGTTCAGAGTCCACAATAACTTCTCGAACGTCCTGTATCCATGTTAGCTGATAGCTGATTTACTTGCGAAACGTGTTACTTACGTTCAACAACCACTTTTCGTGTTTGTCATGTAATGACTGGAGGTAATCAGAAGTAACATTTAATTCTTCGCCACGTGCTCGTTGTTGCAATCGCCTCATACATACATCCGGTCGGGCTCTGAGATAAATGAAACCGTCTGGGACAAGTGTGGGAAGTGCCTATTGTTTTCTGGAGTCAGTGCTAACTTGTCTTACCAACCTAAAATACAAAAACCTTGATCATCGGTGAAAGCCATGCGTTATATAGATCACCCTCTAGTTCAGATAACCAGCCATGCTCCCGTACAGACTCAACAAATACATTTCTATCAGAGAAGACGCTCCTTTCCAGGATCCTTAAGGGAGTACTGAAATTTGAGCTACCTCGTTCTTGCAGATAGCGCGTCATGAAAACATAATTTTGAAACGTATACGCATATCTATGCGGGTCATTGTAAAACTCTTTTAGTAGGTTGTGCGGAGCTCTGTCTGGTTGGCGTGGTGGTATGTTTTGCCAGCTTTGAACGGGTTCTGGTACAGTGTGGATGAGGTCCTAACCCATGTAACATTTAATCAGATAATAAGAGATGTGTTGGACGTGCGTACTCTGATCCCGCTACTCCTTGATAGCACTTCCTTTAAGAACGTGCTTTTACCGGAACTGATATTTCCTTCCAAGCAGATGCTTACTTGCTTTCCGGTGGTTAGTTGCGTCCAAAATTAGTCTAAAAGACGTACTGTATCAGTCTGGGCAGCTCTGGTAAAGTGTTTGCTTGTAAAAGAGTCAGTAACAACACGATATCGAGTCATTTGGCGTCTCACCCAACTACGGCCGGGAAAGGAGTGCGCCTCTGTCGTACACTGTTGCACGCGTGCTTCAGTGAGATGAGTTGCCGAGACATTGATGTTTGATCGTTGTGCCGACGTGCTTGAGTGCGTTGCTTCCCCGTCCTTTGCCGTATATCGAGTCCGGTTTTCAGAAGTTGTCTGTTAACGGATGGGGATGGGGTCACCAGCGATTTCTGAGGTGCAGCTCAAACGCGGGTGTGTTACCGTTACGCTGCGGTTTTACATTTTGACTGGGACTGAGTTTTATGCTGGCCTAATTACTGAAGTATTGTTCTGAGTATCTCGTATTGTACTAAATCATTGTTTCATCATGGACCGTGATCTTTATTGTCTAAAGACGAATGATAACATCGCGCGGCTGCGCGCCTTATTAAGTTACGGGTGCACTCCCATACATCGACTGTGACTGGAGAAAAGTAAAAAGTGTTCACTTCAGTACTCGTTCACAAGAACAGTGCCATCAAGCTGCTGCAGAAATGTGCCATAAGACACACGCCTCGCGAAAACGCGCTACCTCGGCAACTTGGTGTATCACACAATAAGCACTGGCGGCGTGTTCGCTGAAGGTCCTAAAAGTCGGCAGTCGGACTTCGATATTTGGCGTTATTCACGCAACCATGTGCGGACTCAGCTTGATACTGGAGGGTAAAGGTAAAATATACGTCGGTGATAGCGTGTACAGTTTGAGAACACGGCAGAGACGCGAAAGCGATCAATGCGACACTAGCTTGAACTATATGCTGTCACGACGGGGGCCAAACTCTACTGGGTTGATATCCGGCAGCATGTATCACGTGATGTTTGTATTGCGAGCTTCACTTCTGCAATTTAGAGGGCTGAAAACAATACATTGTCCACTTGCTTATCTAGATGCTGAAAAAAGTGCTCTCGCTTTTAACGGTGAGATTTATAGTGGCCTACCTTTCGCTGGCGAGGGAGTGAGCGATACTATGCAGCTGTATACCTCACTCATTAATTCTAAGACGTTTGAAGCGCGGCTCCAGGTGCTATCGCAACTGAGAGGGCCGTGGAGTCTCATATTTTGCGACTTGAAAAAGAATGAAATCATGATTGGCAGAGACTGTTTTGGACGCAGGAGTTTATTGTTTCACTTACCTGACGCTGTGGACCCACGCTTCATGGTGGCATCTACGGCACCCAGTGTGATTCCTGGTCAAGAGAATCTTAATTGGAGTGAATTATCTTGCGGGGTTTATCATCTGCGCTTCTCTCAAAGTACTGAGTGTCGTGAAAGCGAAGTCCATATGGCTGTGCACAACTGGAACGGCAGGATTTACAAGTGCTTGAACGAACGTAAAGGAACGCAAAGTTGGAGAGGTTCAAGCGAAAGAGTCAGGCCGATTTGCGCTTTCATCAATTCCCTAGATAGATCTGTAGAGACAAGAGTTCATGCACGTGAATACTTAACGAGTCAGGTTTTAGACTACTCTTCAGGCTCCGACGCTGCAACTGTCATGATTTTATTTTCTGGTGGGCTAGATAGTACTGTGTTAGCCACGCTAGCGCATAGGCATTTACCGATTTTGGATACTATAGATTTGTGCAATGTTTGCTTTCATCACGGGTCTTCTCCTGATCGACTAGCGGCGCGCAGAGCATTCGGTGAACTACGAACAGTTTCACCGTGCCGGCGCTGGCGCTTTATAGAAGTTAATGTTGGCGAGGTTGATGTCCTCAAGTATCTCACTCACGTTAAGTCGCTTGTTCATCCAAAAGATACCACGATGGACTTTAATATTGGCTTTGCTTTATGGTTTGCCACAAGAGCGAGAGGTCGTTCAACTTTTTACAGCCCAGATGGGGAAATAGAAACGTTTGATTACTGCTCGCGTGCAAAAATTGTCCTACTTGGACAGGGTGCAGATGAGCTCTTGGGCGGTTATCGAAGGCATAGGCTGGCGTTTGAAACGAGTGGGAAAGAAATGTTTATAAAAGAACTGAATACAGACCTAGAACGCCTATGGTTACGTAATATGGGGAGAGACGACAGGGTTGTTTCAGACTTGGGGCGTGAAGGAAGATACCCTTTTTTGGATGAAGAACTTGTGTACGAAATTCGTGATATGCACACAAAACATGCAAATGCAGCCCTGCTAAATGGCGCCGAAGATAAATTACTTCTTAGAAGAAGTGCATTTCATTTAGGCCTAGCTGTCTCGTCGACTCGGTTAAAACAGGCGATTCAGTTTGGGAGTAGAGTAAGTAGACTGGAGACTATATTGAGCAAATAAGCTCAAGGTTCGCACATTCTTTATTGCACTAATATAGCTGAATGCCTTCACCTAATGATTTGTACCATTAAAGAAGCTGTTGGTTTCGAAGAACACTCCATCTGGTAGAAACACAGTGTCTATTTCTGTAACGCGGGCGCTGACGCAAGTAATGCACTTGAATCAACAGCGATACTTTGAGCGCGTTGCATGATTTCGTTGTGCTCCTGGTCGTCATTATCGCGTTCAATATCTTTATGCGACTTCGCACTGAGTCCGTCCGCTGTTGCTGACTCAGTAAACAGACCCGCACTCTTCTTCGCAGTACTAGCCCGGAACAGTCTGAAACCACTGGACATGAATAATGAGATGAACGCAGAGAAGAAAAAAATTATGTATTCTTTCTTGGTTAGTTAAGCAACTCGATTTATTCCCCGTTTTGTCGTAACGGCGGTCACGCTCGTAATCTTTCAACTACATCGTCGTCAAAAATACACGCGGTTTTTTTATTCTGGCGACTGGGCGAGCAGGTCCCACCCCGTCAGATATATACCACATTTCAACCCCCATAGTCGAATCCCACTCGAATTACGATCGCAGCAAAACCCGAATCATGCTATATTGGGGGCTTATATGACTTGTATATAAAATTTCAACACTCTACGTTGTATGTGGCTATACAATCCGTTACCCCTGGAACAATGAGGTCGAGCGCACGTACATTTTCGGCTGCGCAGTCCCGATGCATACGCGTAACGCGTTAACGGTCGTGAGTAAAAGATGACGCATGTTTTGAAGTGCGCAGCGACGTTTGCGACTTACTGCTACGTGTCACTGGTTGGGTTCCTGTGGATCGCACAACGAAGATTCCAGTACTTTCCGAGCAGGGAGTCGCCACCAAGCATACGTTCATTACCATCGGTTTTTCAACAAATTTGTACTTTTGAAGTCTTGACGACAGATAAACTAAGGTTAAAAGGCTGGTTGTGGTCGCGCGAGCTGAATGGGGCACTCTCTCACATTTTCATTCTACACCTGCACGGAAACGCGGGCAGTCGTCTTCACCGCCTTGACTGGGCATATCGAGTTCGAACGCGATTTGGTTGCACTGTAGCACTTTTTGACTATCGGGGATATGGTGGGAATGATGGATATGTGAGTGAAGACGGACTCATCGAAGATGCAGTGGCGGCAATAACTTGGGCTCATAATCAAGCGCTGCAAACACACCAGAAGCTGGTATTGCACCTAGAAAGCATTGGTAGTGCTGTTGGAATTAATGCTCTGATGCGGACTCCTATTGAACTACGAATTAGTGGTATAGTCAGTGAAGGAGGTCTAAGCTCTTGTAGCGATTTGGCGAAAAATATGTTTAGGTACTTACCTATTGAGCTCATTATGAAAGATAAGTGGTGTAATACGCTTTCGAGTGCCAAGTGCCTCAGTCGCAACACTCATTTTCTTAGCTTGCACGGACAAAATGATTCTATCGTACCACTCTGGAGCGGCAGGCGCTTGTATGAAGCAGTTAGTTGCGAAAAAAAGATGTTTCATGAATTTGGCGAGGGTGGTCACAATGACCTGATGTACCAGCCAAGTTATTTTGCAACCTTGGAAAAGTTCTTCAAGTCTCTATGAGTAGAGTTGACTCGTATCTGTGGTTATTTGCCCATGTGACTAACTACTATTTGATGAAGAAGTGCGTGTAAACTATGCACACTTTGACTATGTAATACCATGTAATGCCTGTTGTCAACCTTGTTTTGTTTACGTGAGCCTACCGTAGCGGTTCGATTTCATTTTGTTTCAGCCAAAATCTCCCATAGACTGCTCATTCCCATACCATTTATTGCGGAAACGCCTGCAAAGTCTAGATGCTCGTAGAATTCATTCAACACTTCGTTCAAAGACTGCGTCAACGTCGTTGAAAATGAACTTTGCTGCGACTCGAGTTCCTGCTGAAAAGAGTTGAAATTTGATAGCATGTTCAAGAGTGGCTCGTGTGGCGCGACATCTATCTTGTTAAATACAACTATCAGTCGAAGCTGCGTTCGATATAGCACACTGATAGCTTGGAGCATATTTCCTATCAATACTTGAGGATTTGCACACCGGGGCGTGTCAATGACGTAAATAAGAACTGTGTCGAAACTACTAGCAAACATTTCTGTGAACATCATACCACTTGCTGACCATGTAAATATCTCTATCTGTCCCGGTGTATCGACGAAAAACCACCTGTGTTCTTTTGAACGAGCTTCGAGAATGCGTAAAGCTTTGTCAAAACGCGTTGCAAACAGGTTTGATGCAGTTAAAATTGCACCGTTTGGTCCAAGATTGTATTCTTTCATGACCGCTTTGTAATTTATCGTATCTCGTATATCTATGTTTGTCTGATACGCCAGTTTGGTGGCGGCTGGGTCCAAATTCATTATGTAAGGAAGTTCTCCTGTAGAACGGGCGTGTGTCGAAGCGCAATCCAGTAGACTGCTTTTTCCAGAACCGGCGAGTCCTATAAATATGCAAACTCGGCTCTTTGTCGTGTCACTGTGTATTCCGGTCATGATGTTGTGGTAGGTTGACCCGATTGATACGCCTTTCTACTGGTACCGGGAGCTGGAGAGTTTCACACGCGTGTGAAAGACTGCGTGCGGCACCTGCTCTTCGTCCTTTGAGTTTGCAACGCGAAACAATTATTTCGATACCTTGGCATGTGCAAATATTCAGGTGACTACCATACAAACGACACAATTGCCAGTGATAACTATTGTTACGTGCTTTGATACGCATTTCCTTTATTTTAATATGAGTATATGGCATAAAAATGAGGTTTAGTAATGAAAGCACTTTATCTCAAATTTCCAGGTCTTTTGCCCTTCCTGGAGAGGCACTCGGCGGCGCCAGTATTGATTGCGTACGTTCTCCAACACCATGGGCGGTAAGAAGAAGAAGAAGAACGCGTTTATCGACAAGAAAAACGCGGCGACGTACTTTTTGTTGCCAGGAAATAACGCAGATGAAGCTTCGAGTTCTGGTGTGACGAAACGACACGTGACCTGGGTTAGGACTGATGTAAACGCGATGGAAGACGTGCTCGGGTCAGATGGCATCGCTGTAGATTCAAGCCATTGTTTCATGGGAAATGAAATACGTTCGAACAAAGATCATAGTGACACACATGAGCTGCTTCCTGCGGATAGGGAAAATCTAGGACTTCCAGATGACGGCTATGACTATTCGAGACACTTACGTGTTTGTGCACGTGACGCACAGGAGCCGTCGGAGTTAATTGATGAAGAACGTAGTGGAGATTTCACACTCAATAGTTTTGTTCCGGAGATTTTATCAAAAGATCGCGAACGTGGCACAGCGGGTATAGACAAAGAAATTGAAGACACCATGAAAATGTTGGATGACTATAATTTCAATGCGGGTGCTTCAGAATACGATTCACTACAGGATAACATTTTTGAACTTGCGAATGGAAGGATTGGCATGCCTATCGATATGAATGCACATGAAATGATTGCGGGTACCTCAGCTCTACGTCTAGACTCAAGTATGTTAGAACTCAACAAAATGGAACAAGTTTCAGAAAGGAACAGTGAAGAGAAGATTTCACATGACAGCACTTTTGATCGCATCATGAGCGAATATAGCAATGAAGATATTGGTGCATCGACAGTGATAATGCCTGAGCGACGAGAATTCACAGAAGTCGCTCAAACGCACCATGACTTGCGCATCCATGACAGTGCAAATACAAACGCCGCAAATCTAGACAAACGACACATGGAAGTTCGAGCAGATGAACTGACATTTTCTGACGTAATAAATCGCCGTGGCGCACGTGCATATCACATACAATCGCGTTCATATGATTGTGAAAGTGTATTGAGTATGCATAGCAATGTATCTCATCACCCGAAGCTTATTGGTGACTCTTATGATGAGCGAAGGAATGTACTTTCTATCAAAGACGATGAAAGATTGAAAAATTACAGTCAAAAAATAGAAGTCACACCAGTCGTCGCAAACGATTTCCCACTCGAGGATCAAACTTGGCGGAGCAATATTAATCGTAAGGGGGAGTCAGCACTACAAAAGAAGGAAAGAAAGGCGGCAGTAAAAGAAGGCCGGAAACATGCGAGGATGCTTAAGAAAGGTATGAAAGATAGCTTTCAAAATTTCAGAAAAGAGATGTCGATTTCTACTGCTGGAGTGAGTACTCGTCCTAATGTCTCTGTAAGAACGCTCCAGTAAAGCTATCACAAACTCCGGTGGCCGATCATGAAATAATATCGTTGCACATATGATCGCCGCGTGTAAACGTTTATGGAGAGCACTGGTAGTGTAGTGTTTCAGTAGGATTTTTATGTTCCAACGTTGGTAAATCATATCTCTATTACGTTTCCTGCACATTTCCTGCTACATGCTGTGAGATATTTTCCAAAAATGACACAAACGAATGCATGGATGTGCGTGCTATCTCGTCGAACGTGTCTTCGACATTTTCATTTTCCAAGTATTGATCGGTGAGATACTTGTCTGTTTGACAGACTGCACTCCCTGTTGAGGTATTTCTGCGATCGCAAAATATTTTATCTATGATATTAGAATTGTTTCCAGCATCGTAGTTTGAAAATAAATCTCTGAACGTAAAACTCGTGAGTATGCCGTAATAGCACTTATGAATTGTATCTGCGTCCAATAAATCTCTCCGCGCTTGCGTTTGGTCTTCAAAACAACTCAACAATTTTAAGATTGTGTCTGATAACGACATGTTCCCTCGCTTTATCGACTTACAAACAGAGTAGTAAGACGCGCTGTTAATGTCGCTTGCCACCTGTAGACACCTTGTATGAAACATACGACACAGAACATAAAACATGACAAAATGTTGCTGAAAAAAAGTTGGATTTGCTATAAGTAACTCGTATTCTCGATTGAATACACTGAATAAAGCCAGCGTATGTGGATACGTATACGTCGACTTGCACTGATGCGAAGCCTGCTCAAGATGTGGCAAATCTCGTGCGTTTTGGTATATGCTTGCTACCTCCAGAGCTAACTGCACACCGAAACCAGTGGTGACTAGAATGATATCGTCAGAGCCATCTAAGCCCAACTCGTTTCTAATGATGTCCGCATAAAGTAGTGCAACATCGTGAATGCTATAGAATGCAGATAATTTGCCCAGATTACTGGATATACTGAACGCGGCCACACGTGCTTCAGACACAATATTTTCAAATGTTTCACATGACCCATCTACATCGCACATGCATATGATGACAGGACCATTTGTGTTCTCGTTTAATCTTCGTATTTCTTCAGGAAATATGCTTGAACTGATTTTCCATCTTGGCATCGAATACTGAAGTTTTAATGCGACGTGTTCGGCAAAAGTGGATAATTGTGTAGGGTGCCGCACCGCTTTCCAACCATACGCAAGATCTGAGTCTATTTTCTGATGTTTCATAATGTGCGGATCTCCAGCACCAAGTCCGCCAGGGATAGTAGGCTCAAATGCCTTTGCGGAGTGGCTGTAAGGGTCTAACATTCCATTTTCATAAGATAACCCCATAAAATCACAAACCATCTTGATTTGATTTTCGGGACTAGAAACTAATTCTTCATATGATAAACGTAGTGCCCGCGAGCTATCGATCGATTCGAGAAACTGCATCGCGTTAGCATTGCCTAATGCCCACAAATTTTCCATGTGGTCGTAAACTCTTTTCAGCACATCATGATCATGTGCCCCACATGTATCGGCAACATTCCACAGTTTCCCACATGTATGCAAATTGCCAGAGAGATGTCCGACATCCAATACCTGCTTTGTCATTGACTCAATCGCAGCCCAAGGATGGCGATGTATGTATATATATTTTGCATTTTCAAATAGTCCTTCAGCACGAAGCATCGTGTCTAATGACCATACGTATGGAGGGGACTTGTCAACTAAAATCCGCGAACCACACCACTCTTGTAAAACACTGTACACCTGCTGCGTTGATAGAGTTTCCATCTGTCCTAGTATTTTATCTGCTTCATCAGCACAGCAACGCTTCAGATCTACGATGGCTTTTCGAAGCCCCTCAAGAGCCCACCTATGGCCGCGCTGCATGGATTCAGTACGTTCTCGCATGGTCTGAAAATTTAGCAAATATAGTTCTTGAGGTGCACATATCAGAGAATGGCAATTTAAAATCATTTGCAATAAAGTGGATCCAGACCTAGGTGAGGCGAGGACGAAAATAATGTTACGTTTAAGGCGTGTAGTTATTGGTGGTCGAGTCCGGGAGATCGACAAAGCGCAATATTTGTTCACCTGCATATCAAGCCACAATTGCACTTTCGCACCTAGCGATAATGAATTTGAAACACTTTTGTACACGACATGGCGCACAATGTAGTTTGCGAATACTTTGATGGTAGACCCCAAGTGACTTGCTCTGTCACCTGATAATGTGCTTGAGGAATCTAAATTGAACTTGCTATATAAACATGATGTAAACTTGGATATGATTGTGTGGTTACACTCACTGTTGTTCACATCTCTTGTTATGTTGATCGCATGCTTGAGGTATTTAAAATTATCAACCATTATATCAAGCTCGCTCCAAATTAAGTTTCGAACGAAGTCGTCCACATTGCAAATATAGTCATTGATATCGGGCCGAATTACTGGTAGATTGATTGAAATTCGTGAAATCGCAACTTCTTTCAAGCATCGCGATGTTCGCATTTTGAACTCTTGTTCCGTCGCCATGCAACAGGTGATAACGTGTGCCATGCTTCCTCCGTAGCCGAATGAACTTGTGCCTGAAACTCCAGATGGGTTAGGCCGCATTATCATCGGAAAGCATGACAGTTTACATATCTCTACGTCCCGCCAGGTGTGGCCCATCTCGATTGCTAGCGCAGCGCCGCAGCTACCGTTCATCAAAGAGCTCAATCTTGTAAAATGCACTAGAGGAGCGATCATCATGTTACGTTCGCCTAGCGCGGACTTCAATAATGAAACCATACCAGACGCGCCATCCAAATGACCCACATTCGTGTGCACACTTCCAAAACACAGAGCTAGACTACGGTGTAGCTGTTGTGCAAAAAAAACATTTTGGTACGCACCAGCCTCGATAGCATCACCAAGCGGTTCGCCAAGGCCAGACGCTTCGATGTACGCAATATCATTCGGCATAATATTTGCATCTCGTAACGCATTTTTGACCTTATATTCAATTGCAGGACCACGAAGTGCACGAAGTGACGCGCCACCACCTTTATGTATACATGAAGACCCCATTAGTTTGGCCCATACGTGATCAGTTTTAATGGGCTTCAGCGATGAGTGCACTTGTATAATAAGAGCCCCAATACCTTCACCACGCTCAAATCCATCGGCATGTTCATCAAAAGTCTTACATCGGCCATCCCGTGGAAACATTTTCCTCGCTGTGTGCAAATCTGCAAGTTGTCTGTGAAGGATGATGTTTGCGCTACATGCGATTGATTGAAACCCTTGATGTTTAAACTGCACGTTTTGGACTTTGCACTCAATCATTGCAAGATGAGTGCTTACTAATCCGGATGCAGATGCACAGTCGGTCGTCATCGATGCTCCTTGAAGTCCAAGCATATAACTAACTCGATTTGATGCGAATGCATAAGTCGATTCCGACATTCTTTGAATGATACCTGAAACTTTCTTCTCATCATGATTGAGCGAGTGAACGGTTTCGTTAGCGACCGCTTCTCTAAATATGACATCACTGTCGTTTGTGCATATGCCAACGAAAAGCGCTATCGGCTTCTCTGGTAAATCAAAGTGCTCAGTTTGGATATTATACTGTACAAGTTCGCCGCAGACTTTGAGAAGCTCACGTTGTTGTGGTTCAAGTGTGTGATTGCATACAGTCGATCCGAAAAATGTATCGTCGAACACGTCGAGAGTTCGTATAAAAGATCCATGTCTACTGTATGACTCACATATCGGATCACGTGCTTGACTGATGCCGTGTGAGTTGCAAAAGTCAACGTCCCATCTGTCTAGCGGTACTACACGAACAGCATCGCTACCATACGTTATCATCGTCCAAAACTTTTCCATCTGCACGCATTCACTACTTTTACAATTGCCAGTTCGGATAGATGCATCAGAAATGGTCAAAGTACCCAAGTCAGTGCACATCTTGGCATCCGTCTCAACTAGACCACATGGCTGATATCCGAGCGGCGTCTGTAGTACCATGTTTATAAAATTTGTGAGCGCTTGTATAGTTGGATAATCAAACATAACGGTCGCAGGCAAACTGATAGCGAATCGAGCGTCTAAAGATCGGGATAACTCTGTAAGACACATACTATCCAGCCCGGCCTCGATAAATGGTTCGTCTACGTGTATTTGTCTTCCAAGTATACGCGATACTTCCTCCATCACAACTGCTTCGGCTGATGCCATATCACGCGCATCTAAAGCTTTAGATCTCTTTCGACGCGTATTACATGGCGTAACAAAACACTCACTTTTGAATAGCAACCAATTGAAACGATTTACAGCAAGAACAGGTGTTTTCGTTTTCTCTAGTGCATTTAGTATCAAGTTCAGAGTGTACAGAGCAAATTCAGTATGAACATAGTTAATGCCTGTCCGAGCTAATCTGATTGCTTGAATTGTATCGATCTTCATCATCCCAGGTAAATCCACCCATGCTCCCCATTGAATACTTACTTTATTAATTCCACAACGGTGTGCATCAACGCAATGCCCATCAACGGAGACATTTGCAGTCGCGTAGTTAACTTGACCAAATGTACATATTAGACCTGAAATAGAAGAAAATAATATCACACGCCGCGCATTTGTGTTGTAGCTGGCATCCAACAAAGCCGCATCCGTTTTAGAATTCATTGCCAGTCGCATATACTTGACTGTTTGATTAAATATCATCGCATCTCGTAAGCTTCCCGTTGCAAATATAGCATGGCTCACGTATTTACGTCGCATGCTGTGCAAATAAAAAGCATCGGATGTGCTTGAGTGGTTGATAGATGTCAATGACGTGAGCATGTGAGATTGTAGCGACATGTCACCTTGTGTCGTCCGACCCGATCTACCGGTCATATACACTGTATTGCGGCAGAACACCGGTGCAAACAAGTATACAACCCTGCCAATTGCACCAGAACCGCCGTATATGTCCAAATGTGCAACTTGTGTAGTTGTTGTTGACTGTAAATCAGTATGGCGCGCGCTCCAAGTTTGTGTGATATGCGGCACAGCTGCATTTCTACCACCTTTAACACAGTGGGGAAATTCTGAGTAATCAAGAAGGTCTTTCGAAAGGGTATCACATGGATGATGTTCCGACAAGGTGCACTTGTAATTGTTGGATTCAGATTTCAGGACCTTTAACATCGTTGCTGTGGTATAATTCGACAATTCCATGGAGTGACGTGGGGCGTGTATGTACGCATGCTGGTTCAATGTCGATTTGCTATCCAATTTTGCAGCAATGCTCACCTTCATAGTTGCGCTACTAGTGAGTGAACACAACATACTGAATGCGTTGATGTATATTGAATATGAGCTATGCTGGTATTTTCTTGTCGAATCGTACATATCCTTATATCTAAATATATAACTTGTATGGGGGCTGTCATTACAGAGTGGTTCAAGTGGTGTCAGTGCTTTCCATGAGATGTTGTAAATGTGTTTAATTGATTTAGCAGTACACTTGGCATCATAAACGGTGGGGTCCGCGCTGTAAATCCGCTTTTTTAGCTCAATAGACTTTAATGTTGTCTCTCGCTGTCCCTGAATTGTACATCCGTGAATTTGGCTCGATTGGGATAATTGGCCACTTTTACTGTACACTGTCGCAACCACAGTCCGTACTGGTGATGTTCTCGCAGTGCAGCTCAATTGTGATACATTGTGATTGATCCAATACACATCTATGGTCGGTGTGGCGTTTTCTGTTCTAAATCTTGGCGTCGTGTGTGGGTCTGCACTTAAATGAGGTTGAAATATAGTTTCCAAGGTATAAGTGGAGTGCGGTGCTCCGTTGTAAATGCTCATGCAAATCATCGCGGTGCGATGACAAATTAGTTTGGAACTGCTCATTTCTTTTCTTTGCTGGGAACGGTTTCGAAATTTACGGAGTTTTGCACACAAGTTGATGTGACCATTGTGTGATATACGGATCTTGTCGCCGGAAATTTGAATAGATACTTGGACATGTGACGGGTCCAAGTCGTCAAAAAGAATGTTAAAAAATAGAACGTCATGCACGGTATCGCCAGCAAGGTTAACTGAAGCATAAAGTATGTGTAGACGGTTTGTATCCACATGCAAGTTGGAAGTAAAATTGACTACTGAACCAACTGGCGCATCACACACACGAATGTTAGAAAAGCCGTATGCCATCTGGAATATCCAGCATTTTTGGCAGTTTCGGAATGCGTGAGTTGTAGCAAATGTAGTACTACGTTGTGGGCATCTTACTGTTGCGTGGGCATTGGTCCCTTGAAATGCAAATGCGCTTGTACCTCGTATCATAACGTTGCAGTTCAGTAAAAACGATTGAGCCCCTACCTGTTGGCGCATCGTCGTTGGAGGTTTGATGTTGTCTGATACAGTAGACGAAGACGATTGATTGATGACATTCTGCACATACGGGTTTATCTGACAGAGATGTATAATTGCGGATGTATTTCTATGATGCAGTGTTGCACACGCGCGTGCTAAACTCAGAGCCCCTGATGCTGGTTCAGTATGCCCATCGCGAGTTTTCATCGCAGTAAATCCTCGTGTCATTGCAGTTTGCCCCTGACACAGAACCGCACACGCCGCACCAACCTCGATTGGATCGCCCAATGATGTACCTGTTCCGTGCAGCTCAACGCCACATGAAGTAAACGCATTATTTGTGTGTTGTGTCAACGCATGAAGCAAGACACGTTGTTGTGATGGACCGTGTGGGGCAGTGAGGGAGCTTGATCTGCCATCTTGATTGACGGCGGAGCCAGTCAAATATGCAATACACGATACGGCATCAATGAACATGTCGTCAGCCGACAAATAGAGCACGACACACGCCTCGCCCCGAACGTAACCGTTTGCGGCAACATCAAGTGTCTTACATCGACCATCATCTGCAAGCATCCCAGCGTTGTTGAATATCTTCGTTGTCGTTACGCTGAGTGTCAAGTTGGCACCGCAGCACAACATCGCTTCACACTCATTTGCACATATGATGTGCTTTGAAGTATGCGCACCAACCAATGACGAAGAGCATGCTGTATCAATACTCAAACATGCGCCGTGCAGATTAAATACAAACGAAATCCGCCCACATGCAACACTCAGTGCGCCACCTGTAGGGCTGAAGAGCCCCGTGTTGGCCACCATCGAACTATAATCAGCACTTGAGATGCCAACCACTACCCCGCAAAGGCTTTTGAGGTCAGCGTATGTGAGTTGAGAATGCGTATCCAATACGCACTCTAATAAGATGCGGTGCTGTGGATCGATACCAACAGCTTCTGGCGCTCTCAAGGCAAATATGTCCGTATCAAATTGGTCAATGTCGCGCAGGAGGGCACCAAATCGTAGGAGACCGTGCTCAGATCCAGCACTAGTATCCCAACGTGGGTTCGA
>Ga0181599_1000344_pt1 | contig 48149 bp, 33 predicted proteins | sample 041ome_3_FD_148658 | JGI IMG/M metagenome (GOLD analysis project Ga0181599, IMG submission 148658) | Coastal salt marsh microbial communities from the Groves Creek Marsh, Skidaway Island, Georgia - 041405US metaG (spades assembly) | ecosystem: Environmental > Aquatic > Marine > Intertidal zone >...
GACGACGACGACGACGACCACGACGACGACGACGACCGCGACGACGACGACCGCGACGACGAACCCACGCGCACCGCGCACCGTCGTGTGACGTGACGGCGCAATCTTCACAGTCAACACACATGACACACACGACACACGCGCGCACGCACGCCACGGTACGCGCGCGGTGGTCGTGGTCTGCACGCGCGGGGACGTTCGTCTCGATTTCACCCGCGCGAGTCGCGAGTCGCGCGTCGCGCGTCGCGAGTCGCGCGAATCGCGCAGAAGCGCGCGACGGCAACGCGTTGAGGGTATCGCGTCCGCACAGCTCGCGGCGCGACGGACGCCGGGCGGTGTCGAGCGCGCGCGCGAGGGCGGTGGTGGTGCGCGCGCGTGCGCGACGCGACGCGGTGCGCGCGCGCGCGATCGACGGCGGACGGGCGCGGGAGATAGCAATCAAGCAATCAAATCATTATCCATTCGACGATGCAGATGACGACGATACAGATGACGACGACGACGCGGGTGGTGCGTACGACGCACGGGTGGGGGTACGGGACGAACGCGTGTCGTGCGCGCGATTTGGCGCGGGCGCGGGTGCGGGCGCGGGGGCATGGGGAGGATGGTACGTCGCGCGCGACGACGCGCGAACGCGTCGAGCGCGAGGTGCGAGAGATGCGCGAACGCGCGCGCGAGCGCGTCGGTGGGCACGTTCGTGGGGGTGGGGATGGTGATGACGGTGAGCATCGCGTCGATGGTGACGGCGAAGGTGGGGCGATTGCGCGGTTTAAGCAGATGGAGGCGGAGATGCGGGCGGAGATGGAGCTCGAGCGAAGACGCGCCGAGGATGTGGAACGAGACGCGCGAGCGCTTCGCGAGACGCTGGAAGAGGAGCTGCGCGCGGTGCGGGAGGTTGTGGTGACGTTGGAACGTGCGGTGGTGGATGGTGAACGCGCGCGGGAGGAGGCGCGGGAGCGGTACGAGCGGGATATTGGTGAAATGCGCGAGGATGCGGCGCGCGCGACGCGCGAGCGGGACGAAGACGCCGGGCGGGCGCAAAGCGACATCGAACGCATTGAACGCGAGAGAGAGGATGTTCGCGCCGCGCTCGAGCGCGCGCTTGAGGCACAAGGTGAACTCGAGCAACGATTGGATGTCGCGAGCGCGCGATATGAGGATGCACGGCGAGAGGTTGAGGGATTGGCGCGCGAGCTGGACGAGGCGACTCAAAAGACGTCGGCGCTGACGAGCGAGAAAGCGGATGCCGAGCGGCGCGTTGATGAGCTCGTTGTGGAATTGGCGGCATTGCACGAGGATAAACGTGTCATCGAAGGACGTTTAGACGAAGTAGAGCGGAACGCGGGCGCGGTGGAGCGCGAAACAATCGCCGCGATGCAACGAGAGCTCGACGACGCGCGGGCGGCGCTCGCGAACGCACTCGACGATAAAGACGTCGTGGAGAAACGCATTGGCGAGATCAACAGAGAAATCGCCATGCTGAGTGAAGAAAATAGCAACGTTAAACGAGATCTGGCGGAGATGTCTGCGCGAGTGGACGTTGCGGCGGAGCACAACGCGTCTTTACTCGCCGAGCTCGAGCGCGTCGGCGCCGACGCCGCAAAGACGGCTGGTGATGACATCGAGGCGTTAAAACGCGAGCTTGAGGGTGCGGTCAAAGGACGCACCGCGGCACTCGAGGATGCGCAACGGCTCGGTGAAATGCTTCAACAGGCGAAGCGCGACGTTGCGGACGCAGAGCTCGAAAATGCGCGTCTTCGCGAGGATTTGGCCAACGCCGAAGCCTCGGGCAACACCGATGCGGACGTAAAGCTCTTTGAGCAACTCGTCAAGGCGCAACAAGAAGAGATTGACGAGCTACATGAGATTGTCAACAATTTGACGCTACAGACGAATGCGTTGATGGATGAAGCGGCGTTCACGTCTGATGAAAGTCAAGCGACGCGAGACATCGACTCAAGCCGAGTCGCGAGTCCGAGCGAACGCGTAGACGACGGCGCGGTGCCCGCACCATCGGTGACTCCTACGCAGATTCCCGAAGTCGTCGTGCCCGCTGAAACTGGAATTGACGCTCAGGTGGCAGCTCACGTACGAAAGGTCAAAGCTGAAGTCGAAGAACATCTCCTCTTGGCGCTCGAATCTGAAGCGGCGGATTTCGTCGGCGCGCAGGAAGCCGCGTCACGATTCGCGTCGCTCAACGCCGCGAGATTCAAGGATGGCGTGTACTACTTTGTCGGCGATGTTCGCGCGGGTCAAAAAGCGCGCGTTTTGTACAATCGCCACACCCCATCGGCAATGTCGCGCGATGGACAATGCTTCATTCACGTCGGCTTTGACAATTGGGTCAACGGTGCGGCGACAAAGACTGGCATGACGCCGCTTCCACACGACTCTCACGACCGTAACGTCGATCATCGCGTGCGCGACCAAGGTGATTGGTGGGTCGTCGAATTTCTCGTCCCCGAAGGCTCGGCGACGATCGATTTTGTCTTCAGTGACGCCGACAACAAATTCGACAACAACGCCAACGGCGATTACCATTGCGGCATTAGCGACGGCAAGTCTCGCGAAGAAAAGATTGCCGCTCGCATTGCCGCGCAGCGCAAAGCAAAGCAAAGCACGATCGAAAAGAGCATTGCGCGCGCCGGTCAGCGCGCGGCTAAACTCATGCGCTCGCGCGCCGAGGCGCTCGCGCACGCTGAAGCCACGGCGACGTTGAACCGCGTGTACACCACGCCGTACCAGCCCGCCGCCGGCGGCGAAGCGACGATTCATTACCGCCCTGAAGGCGGCCCACTCGCGCACGCCGGCACGATTTACTGCCAAGGGTCGTGGAATCGATGGAACCACCCGTATGATTTCGGCCCACTCGAGATGCACGCGAGCGACGACGCACCGGGTACGTACGAGCTCACGTTGCACGTCCCGAGCGACGCGCACGTCATGGATTTCGTCTTCACCGACCGTGACGTCCCGGGTGCCGGTGCGTACGACTCAAACGACCGAGCCGACTACCACGCCACCGTCGTCGGCGGTACTGGACACGCGCCCAAGTTACACATCGTACACATTGCGGTGGAGATGGCGCCAATCGCCAAGGTGGGCGGGATGGGCGACGTCGTCACCGCCCTCGCCAGGGCGACGATGGAGGATGGACACGACGTCGACGTCATCGTGCCCAAGTACGATTGCATGGATTACACCGCTGTGGATGGGTTACATCGTATTGGGTCTGTGAAACACGACAACGTCGATGTCGACGTCTACAGAGGCTGGGTCGAGGACGTACCGACGACATTTTTACACCCGCGTAATGGTTTTTTTGACGTCGGGTGCATTTACGGTCGAGGCGACGACCATGTGAGGTTTGGGTTTTTCAGCGCCGCGGCGTTAACGTGGATGCGTTCGCGCAACGAACAGGTGGATATAATTCACGCACACGATTGGCAAACCGCACCAGTGGTATGGGGAAAATACCCACAAGCTGTCACCGCGTTGACGTTGCACAATTTGCAGTTTGGCGTCGATTTAATCAAACGCGGAATGGAGGCGTGCGACATCGCCACGACGGTGAGCCCCACGTACGCGAATGAGGTGCGAGACCATGGTGCGATTCAACACGCGCAGCGGAAGTTTGTGGGTATTAGAAATGGCATCGACACCGACATTTGGGATCCGTCTGTGGATGAGTTCTTACCGTTAACGTACGACGCGTCCACGGTTACAGCGGGTAAGCGCGCGGCGGTAGCGGCGCTCTCCGAGCGACTCAAACTGAATCACCCCGAAGGTGCACCCGTGGTCGGTGTCGTCTCCCGCCTCACCGCACAAAAAGGTATTCATTTGATTAAACACGCGTGTCATCGCGCGCTCGAGCGCGGCGCGACGTTTGTCTTGCTCGGAAGCGCCCCCGACGGAGCGCACCAGCACGAATTCAACATGCTCGCCCAGGACATGGCGAACAAATACCCTGGCCGCAGCGGCTTCATGTTCAAGTACGATGAAGCATTTTCGCACATAATGTACGCCGGTTGCGACTTCTTGCTCGTTCCATCCATGTTCGAGCCGTGTGGATTAACCCAAATGATTGCCATGCGTTACGGCGCCGTCCCCGTCGTCCGCAGCACTGGCGGCTTGCGCGACACCGTCTTTGACGTCGACAACGACGCCGATCGCGCCTCCTCCGCCGGTCTCTCCACCAATGGATTCTCATTCGACGGTACGCAAACATCCGACATGGATTACGCGTTAAACCGCGCGCTCGATGCGTATTACGACAAACCTCGATGGTCCTCGCTCGCGTTGCCCGAACGCGTCATGACCCAGGATTGGAGCTGGCGCGCGCCCGCCAAGCTCTACGTCGATCGCTATTGGCGCGCGGTGAAAAAGAAGCGCGAATCGTCATCCTAGGTGTGCTTTCGCAACCCACGTGCGTTCACGCCCCGCACGTCACGCGCACTCATGTAATAACACGCATCAAAAGAACATCTTCATTCAACCTTCGCGAGCGCGCGCGCGCGACGAGGTGCCCAGGCGACGCCAGATCGAGACGCGTCAACCATGGTGCTCATCTACGCCTTTGTCGCGCGTAAACAAACGGTGCTGGCTGAATACACGGGGTATAGTGGGAACTTTAGCACCGTCGCCACGCAGGTGCGTCGTCGTCCTCGTCGTCGTCCTCGTCGTCGTCGCGAGGGAAGGCGCGGGATTGAATGAATCGCGTGACTCGGGGGGTAGAGCGCGTGCGTGGAATTTCGGCACGTATAATACGTGCGTCGACGCACGCATATGTACGATGCGGTGTAGTTGTGGCGTAGTGCGTTGTGATTAGTATTCCCCGTATCGTCGTGACTGACCGAACGCGCGTTCGTTGATTCGTTGACTGAGGAGCAGGCGTTGGAAAAGTTGAGCGACGAAAACACGAGATTTACGTATACGGCGGATGGGCACACGTTCAATTACGTCGTTGAGAATGGGTTTACGTACTTAGTCGTGGCGGATACGGAGTCGGGGAGACATGTTCCGTTTGCGTGCTTGGATCGAATCAAGACGGAGTTTGTTCGGGACCACGCGGCGGAGGCGCAGGACGCGATTGCGCATTCGTTGAACAAGACGTTTGCGCCGAGATTGAAGGAGCACCTCGAGTATTGCTCGGCGAACCCCGAAGCGGTGAGTAAGGTGAGCCAAGTGCAACAACAAGTGAGCCAAGTGAAGGAAATCATGATGGATAACATTGAGAAGGTTCTTGACCGGGGCGAGAAGATTGAGTTGTTGGTGGATAAGAGCGACGCGTTGCGCTTCCAAGCTGATAACTTTCACAAGACGGGTCGCCAGTTGCGACGTCACATGTGGTGCCAAAATATGAAGATGAAAGCACTCTTCGCCATCATTATTTTGGCGTTGATTTTGGGCCTCGTCTTTGGGTTGTGTGGCAAGACGTGCACAGGTAAGAAAGATTAGATAAAACGTCCACGTGGCGCATTGTAAAACATCCTTGAAAAGAAATCATTCAAAGCTATGCTTACGCGTTCGGGCGTGTTAAGATGAGCTAAAATACAAGGCATAATTTATTACTAATCGCTAAAGTTTATCGCGAATCGCGCTATCGACCTTTCGCGTGAAAGACGAAGAGAGGTCGCGTGAAATCCTGCTTATGTCGATGGACGAGCGCCTCGGTAACCTACTTTGCTTCTCTGTGCGAGTCTTTTCCTCGTAGTACTCGTGTGCTTTTGCGAGGATTTGTTCGTGCCATATTTCCATACGGAATATTATTTCGCCCGCACGTGTCTGCGCACAAAAGCATAAGGGCTGGCCGTTCATTATTTTCAGCAAGTTGAACTGCCCGACTCCCAAATCCACCTTGTACGTCGTAAAGTTAATTTGCGATTGCCAAAATCCAAACGTCCAAACACGCTCGGTGTCGAACACAGGCACATCAGTCTGGTTCTTCTTGCCCTTTTTCTGATTTTTGATAATCTTACTAAGAATCTTCTGACGTTGCGGCGCCGTAGTGCCTTCTGGAAAGATGGACATGCTGCTCACGTTTTCAATCAACGGCCCTTCAATATCCTGAACATCACCCTCATACTCGCAGCTCATGGCTTGCGCGGCGAGCGCAATGGGTGCGAGCATGTACGGTCGATCGGCCGCAGGAGAAGATAGCTGCATGCTGTACTTTTCGCCAAAGGCGCGAACGACTCTCGCGGCTAAACTCAACAACCAGCGTGACGGGAGATTCGACAACGGTCTAGCCAATGCTTGACCAAAGACGCATTCGTCCATTGGAATCTCTCGTTTAAATTTGCCTTGAACTGCTATTTGAATCGTCCGCGCTCTGCCATTGAAAATATCTGATGGTGAGTTTTCCAAACCGCGAATGTACACAACCATTTGCCCCTTGAATAGCTCGCTTTCGATGTCGAATGGAATCTGAGCGCGAACCATGTTATCGGGAAGTTGGTTGAATTGCGAAATGACCTGAGCTGGACTACCTGGAGAAAGTCGCAACGCGCATGGATGGTCCACCCACTTCATGTCCAGTGCCGGTGGGGGATCGGCGCGGTCCTCTGGACGCAGGAGTGGTTGAGTACGGCCCCAAGTACTGAGACGCGTACCGATGGATGCCGCAGATTTAAGCAAGAACGACGATGGCGTTGAAGGCTCGACGTCGTCATTATCCATACTTCGAAGTGAGCGCTTGGCCAACACACGCGGCTCCCCCTCTTCAACCATGGTTTTATCCTCGTACAGCTTGTCCGCCAACAAGTCTTCGGAATGGAAGAAACCCAGAACACTTGAAAATGCCACCGTACACACGGTACATAGTGCGACGATTTTCAACATGGCATCGATGTGCATTTGAATACCAATCGACCTCACGAGTTGGAGAGCATCTGCCTTGAAAAATGGCAAAAGCACGTATACGGTTAGAGCTATTACGCTGGCGCGTAAAATACTCAACTCCAATCTCAACGTTGAAACCACGCGCTCGACGCGCTCCATCGCCGCAGCATGTTCACTTGATAATGCTTCTACGGCACCAGTGTGTCTGTCTACCACAGTTCGCACGTGCTTCATCTTTGACTCTATGTTGAGCAACTCAGTGCTCACGAAGTAGCGCGCTGCGGAAATCCCCGGAGCAACCCCTAAATGATACGCATACAAATGAGACCGTTTCTCAAACTTGGTCTTATTTACTCCTACAATTAATTTAGCCGCCATTAACTCGCTTCCGATCGCCACCGCTTCTTCGCTATCCCTCGCCACTTTTGCCGCCAACATGAATTGCACAGCTTGCCTGCCAGTGAAGCAATTTTTATACTTTGTAAACCCCCGCCGGTGCTTCGCGCCCGTTAAATATCTTCGCATCTTCACCACGATGTCAAACAAAATATTTTCTCTGTTTGCCGCGCTCAACTCGGCGAGTTCGATGTCGTCAACTTGGTCAGCTTCGTCGGAGTCACGGTCGGTACCGCCTTCATCGTCGGTTGTTCTCGGTGACGATGACGCCTCGTTCGCGAGCGACGGCGGTGTTGACGGTTTAGCATTTTCGCTGTAGGCATAATCGTCATCTATGTCCGCAGGCGTCACCATGGGCCGTGATTCACTGAGCGCCATGACGTGCGGCGTGCTAATGCGGACAATTTAGGCGTTTTCGTTCTCTTTGAGCTTCCACATTTGGCTTTCGCTTTGAGCGCAAAAAGAGTGAGTGATACGCGATTTAGAAGACTAAATTATAACGACCCAGATAACAATGCTTTGTGTGTGATGTATTAAAATAGCACGCACGCGCGCGTCCACGACTGACGTCGGTTGCGTGCGATTTGGTTGGTTTCGATGGCTCGTCAAATTCGCGCTCGCGTTACTCAGCGCGCTCGTCCTCAGCGCTGAGATCCGCGGGGACGTCTGCGACGATGGGTTCTTGCGCCGGTGCAGCCTCAGCGGATGGAGGTGCAGCCGTGCCCCACGCTGCGGCTGCCGCAGCGGCTTTCATCTCCTCAGTCACAACATCAACGTCGTCCGTCGAATCGACGTCTTCGCCCGCGCCCTCCGTCACCTTCTGCAATGCGCTCGTATCAAACTGCACCGCCACCTCCTCATCTTCGGCCCGAGCCACAGGTTCGCCTACTGCCGCACTTCGCTTTGGCGGTGGTGGCGTACGAATCGCTTGAGCGGTCTCATCCAGCCCGATTTCGTCTCTCAACGTATCTTGAAACTCTCTCGACACCTCTTGCAACTCTTTAATCGTCGGTTGAAACTCTCTCAACGTCGCCCCCAACTGCTTGGCGATATCCGCCAAACCCTTTGGTCCGAACACCAACAACGACACCACGCCAATCACGAGCGCTTCCGGCGCACCGACGCCGAACAGCGAACGCGCGACGTTTGCGTCGCCTCTGCGCCCGCGTGAACCCTCAAACGCTATCCAGCCTCGCGACGACGCCGCGCCCGCACCGAGCGTCGCGCGGTGACCGTCGAGCGTCGCGCGCATCGATGACGTAAGCGATACACCATCGCGCGCCGCGTTCGTCGGCGTCGCGGACGTCGTCGTCGTCGCACCGCGCATCAACGTCACCGCTGGCTGTTTGCGCCCGACGCGCGACACGCCCGGCGCCGCGAACGGCATCGTCGCGAACATCGTCGCGGATGGCGTGGAAAACATCGAACACGCGCGTCTCCGTGCGTTCGTACGCTCGCGCGGGACGCGGCGTCGAGCGACGACGTCGACCGTCGACCGTCGACGAATGACGCGCGAACGCGCAGCCTCAGTCGCTGACGCATGTCCGCCGCAGATTTCGCGCACTCCCCGCGCTCGTCGCGTCCAGCGTCGCTCGACGTCGCGCGCTTTGCGGTGCCGCCCGCGCGCGCGAGCGCGGCGGCGGCGACGACGAGCGTGTTCGATCGCGCGCCGGCGAAAGACACGACGGTTGACGACGAATGCGATGCCACGGCAACGGCGAACTCTGCGCGCGCGAGCGCCGCGCACGACGCGCGAGATGACGACCGAACGCCGAACGCATCGATGCCATCGATGCCATCGTCCACCGCTGGCCCGTTCAGTGGCATTCATCGTCGCATAGACTCCATCGGGAATGCGTTGAGCGATTCGCGCGCGGCGACGACGAAGCGGTTGAGCGAATTGAAAACCATGACGGACGCCTGGAACGCGACACACGGCGCGCACGGCACGAAGATGTGGATTGTTGAGAACAGAAAGATTATTTTCAAAATGATGTATTTTATAGCGTTCTTTTGTGCGCTGACGCTGACGGTGCTGGTGTTGTTCGCGCACGTGTGGGTGGCGTTGGTCAAGGCGATTTCTTTGCGGCTGGCGTACGCGGTGGCGTTTGCTTTAGTTTTAGCCATGGCGCCGCCTGCGTTTCCAAACGCCGCGGCGCACGTGTTGGCATTGGTGCTCATGTCGGCGGAGATTGCGTTGTTGTGCCTGAATGCGGTGTTGCTTGGATTGGTGCACGTGGCGATTGCGTTGAATAAATACGTGTTGCCGGCGTGGTTTCAACGCGCGCGCGTCATCGTGCGTGAATCCGCGGGTGGGGTAGATCATCGGGGACGAGCGAATGCGCATTACACGGATGAGCGTCAAGCGATATTGGTTGAGCTTGAGCACGCGACGTCTTACGCAGAGTGGCGCGCGGTGGCGAGTAAATTGGATTCGTTTCCGGCGGATGTCGGCGAAGGCGGCGTCGCGTGGCGCGCAGATGATCACAGTGAAGCCTATGATTCTCGACTTGTTGGCGTGTACTTGAATGCCATGTCGAGTGCTCGTGAACGCAATGACTTGACAGCGCTAGGATTGTGCTTACGAACGGTGTTGCATAGGAACTTTGGTGGCATCGATCGATTGCTCAGCTTGCGATTTGCGCGCGTCGGTACGAAGAAACTCGTCGAGGCTTTTCGCGACGAAATCGTGGCGACGATTGAGCACATCGCCGCAACTGATGATAACGAGCATGCGATTGAAATGCTGCAGGTACTCAAGGAGTCGTACCGTTCGCTCGGTCGCACGGCGCTGTGTTTATCTGGCGGTGGCGCGTTGGCCATGTACCATTTCGGAGTGTTGAAAGTTCTTCTCTCGGAAGGGTTATGTCCGCAGGTTATATCGGGCACTAGTGGTGGCTCGATTGTTGCGGCTTATCTCGGCTGTGTGCCACCGAACGAGCTTCTTGAGACGATTACGCCGGATATTCCGACTCGGTACAGTCGACGTTGGTTTCCTCGGCCGCACAAGATGGCACTTCACTTTTTACAACACGGTGTGCTCATGGATTCCGAAGGTTTCTCTCAAACAACCAAGGCTTACTTCGGGGATACCACGTTCGAAGAGGCATTTCAGCTTTCGGGACGTGCTTTGTCAATCCAAGTGTCCATCGGATCCCAAACTGGTTACGTGTTAAACCATTTGACGTCGCCAGCTGTATTATTGCGCACGGCCGTATGCGCATCCTGCGCTCTTCCTGGGTTGATGCGCCCGGTTGAAATTCTTGCAAAGGATAAAAGTGGAAATCTTGTGCCGTTTCATCCGCCCGACGTTAAGAGCTACGATGGCACCATTACTCAAGACATTCCTTCAGCGCGGCTTACAGAGTTATTCAACTGCAACAATTTCATTGTTTCACAAGTGAATCCGCATTTGAACTTTGTCTTACATCTCGCCGAGGAGTCACACGGCCGTCGTCAAAAGACTGCACGAAGTTATCAAAGGCGAAACGCCGTGCAGAAGCTGCTGCGTGTCGCCAATTTCTTATTGCTTAACATCAAGTACGGTATTCAGAAACTTCTCGAGGTTGACTTGTTCGATATTCGATTTGTCCGAACGCTTCAAGGTGTATTGATGCAAGATTTTCGCGGTCATATAACGATTCTCCCAAGTCTGAAGTGGCGAGATTACTCGAAAATCGGCGCGCAGCCGAGCGAACGTGATATGCAACGCTTCATCACACGCGGCGAACAAGCCACGTGGCCACATGTTGAAGTGATTCGGTACACCATGCAAATTGAAACAGTACTCGTAAATGCGATACGAGCACTGTCAAAACGTGTCGATGCTATGGGCGCTGGCACCGTTAAGCGCACATCCTCTCATGGATTCTTAGAACACTAAATGATGCTGTAAATCTGTAATCTGTATTGAACGCGCTCAAAACAGTTGCTCAAAACAAACGCCACGCAGCCCCTCACAACGTACCGCGCGACATGTCCAGCCGCCTTGCCGCCGTGGAAGTGCTCAACTTCTGGTATGGTTACACCCGTCGAGAACTCAAAACCGTCGTTAAGCCAAACAAAGCGCAGATGGCGCTTTGGTTTGGGTCTCGAGAAGAAGATGATGTCACCATAAAAATCAACTTTGGCGCGCACTTAGCCGAGACGTCCGCCATGTACGACGACGAAGATGTGTTTGAGACGCGTCCCAAACTTCCATTTGAAGAAATTTTGGCAGACATCATCACCTTGGATCAGTTCACGCGAGTCATTCATCGGAAAACTGGTCGAGCTTTTGAAAACGATGGCAAAGCATTGCGGCTGGCAAAGCACTGTATGGCTCTCGAGGACGCAGATATGTCTCCTCTCGAGCGGATGTTTGTAGAACTTCCTCTCATGCACAGCGAGGACGTAGCCGATCACGAGCGCTTGCTATCAATGCGTGGCATTGAAATACCGCTTGATGTCGACTCTGCGTTGACTTCGACCGATTTTGCCGTGAAGCACTGGGCGGTGGTGAAAAAATTTAATCGATACCCGTATCGTAACAAAGCGCTCGGTCGGCAATCCACAGAGGACGAAGCCGCGTTTTTAAGCGCCGGTACGAGCTCGTATGGGCAATAGATACCGAGGCGTTCGTTGTAGCCTGTAGAATTTAATAGCAGAGAAGGGTATAGAGGACTCCGTCGCTTGCACCTCAGACTGCGCCCTCAGACTGCGACGCGCATCTCGCTCGCGTGAGTTCACTGGCACACCAGGTACGTGTGCGCAAACACGTTGCGCTCGTCCACGCCCTCGCTCGCCCTTACATTTTCTTTCGACGCACCATCGACGTCGTTCTCGTGTGACTAATCGACGTACTTTATCCAAAACGCCGTCCGCAGACGATATTACCATGCTTACCGCACGCACGAGCACGTTTGTTTGCGCCAAATCTTTGACGACGACGCGAAAGTGCGCGAAGTCCAAGTCTGTCGGCCGCGCTGGGGTGGTTCGCGTGAACGCGGTAAAGGTTGAGATTCGCCACGAGGGCGAAACGCACGTCGTGGAAGTGGCGGACGGGGACAACATCTTAGACGTCGCGTTGGATGCGGGTATTGACCTCAGATACGATTGCAAGATGGGTGTGTGCATGATGTGCCCGGCGAAGGTCGTCTCTGGTAGCGTGGATCAGGCTGGTGCCATGTTGAGCGATGACGTCACGGAAAAGGGCTACGCGTTGTTGTGCTGCGCAACGCCGGAAGGCGAAGGCGTCGTGATTCAAACTGTTAGCGAAGATGAACTGTTGGAAGAGCAATTATGCTCGAGCGATTAATTTAATATTTATTCAAGCATTTTGTAATTATCTCGCAGTCGTTTTAAAATCACATGAAAATGTTACAAAATAGTACTCGTCCTCGAGCCTCGAGCGAGAGCCTGCCTTGCTAATCCGTGGCGTCTTATCCGTGGCGCCTCTTCGAGCGTCTCGAGGGAGTCACTGGGGTGACCGGCGCGGCATTGGTGCCCGTTGATTTTCGTCTAGAACTACGACGAGGCGTCGTAGGTTCGGGTTTCGTCTCCTCCTGCACCAAGATTTCAGTCAACGGCTCAGACATGAAAGCCGCCGATGCGGACTGTGCGATGTCACGAAGCGTATCGCTGATAACCTTCCCCATCATCCGTGCAAATGCGTCGGCGATGTTTTCGGGCTCATCGTCTTCTTTCCTAGTTTCTTCTTCTAGTACTTCTTTATCCACCACGGTCTCTATCGTCGACGGCTCGACGTTCTGCATGTATTCAGAGACGTCAAAACCAATCGGCAACGACACTTGGGACGTCACCTCGTCGCCATCCTCGTCATCATTTTGCTTGTTATCATCATCGCCGTTGTTCAAATTATCATCTAACGCATCTGTGGCTTGCGAATCAGCCAATATCGGCATCGCTCGCCCGGGTTCCACGCGGACCATCTCCAACGGCGCCGGGGAGCGAAGCGGCGAATACGACATCGTCGTCTTCTTCGGTGGCGTCACCTTCTGCGCTGATCGCAATAACATCTCCGTCACCTCACGCTGTGCTTCTCTATCTTCCGCAGATCTCGAATGGCTCACCGTAAGTGACGCACTCGGCAATTCAACCGTTACCGACGCCTTTTCTACGTCAACTACGTCGGTGAAATTCAACGCCGAACCTTTATGCGACTGCACGAGCTCCTCCATGCGTGCACGACTCGCCTTCAAGGCACTCAGCGCGCCATCGACGATGGCGCTGACGTGCTTACTCATTGGCGTTTTCGCACGTCGCGAGGGCGTGTACGCTCCCCCACGCGGTGTCGTCGGCGGTGGTTTATACACGCTCGCGGGCGCCGCGAACGTCGACGCGTCGAGCGCCCACTCCGCCTGCGACAACGCACTCGACGCAAACGTTCCTAACATCGCCGCGCGCGAGCCAGGCGATAATGACTGGAGTCGTTCGTGCGCCGCGCGGGCCTGCGCCGGCGATCCGTACGCGGCTTTCGCCGTCGATGGTGACGCGAGCGCGCTCGCGTCAGTCATCGCATGCAACGCTTGGCGCACGGATAACGGCGACGACGACGCGCGAGCGCGCGCGAGTCGGTCGGGCGCACCGCCGTGGGGCTGGTTTGGTGTGTTCGGCGGCGTGCGCGGGTCCGACATGATGCGCGGCGGACGGTGCGCGAGAGAATGGCGCGGTGCGGTTGTCGATTGGTATTCTCTTGTTCCCCTCGCGTCAGCGCTCGCTTCTCGAGGACAGATGGATGACACAACGTACGTGTGGCACAAAGCGGGGTGATAATTACATATTTGTACACGTGATTGAGATTGGCGATGATGGTGGCGTCGCGGTTTAGTCGAAATCATCGCCAGACTGGTCGTCGTCGTCGATCCACGCGGCGGCGTCGAGGTTGACGCTTTGGAGCAATTCTGTGAGTCCGGTGGCGTCTTCAAGCGTCTTCGGATCGTCGAATACGCGTATAAGGAAATCGTCTCTTGCTGTGCGGTATTGTGAGACGATTGTTGACGAACAGGCGGTGCATCTAGGGAAGCACGGGGCATCGAACAAGGTTTGCGTAAATCCGGCGACAGAGCCTCGGATTTGATGCGGGACGACACCAAGCGGAGAAGGCTCATCATCCATGGATACATCTTTGGACGGTGGTGCTGTCTTTGCACCATGTGCCGAGTGCAACAACGCAACCATGAGCTCAGCAGCGAGTGCGCTGGCGATAGGGGCTAATCCAGGGCGCGTCACCGTACATTGCTGGTCGAGAGTGCGGTCTTTCGTGCTGTTCGCCGGCGCCATAACATCGTTGCAAAAGTAACAGCCCAGACGCGACGTTTCGTCACCATCGTCGACGCCACATCCATGGCGCATGACGAGATATGTGTTGAATCCCAACGCGGTGTTGATGCACAATTTGCCTTTGTCGGCACAAATTAATGCCGGAAGCCAACGCGACTCGCGAGTGTCAGTGAGCACGTACACGACGTCGTGCTCAGCTATCAACGCCTCGAGTGCATCCACGTCACGTAACGTCTCCGCCTTGCACTCATCACTGACGCTGTGTCCAGGCATAGGAATTGACATCAACACTCCTCTGGTCTGCACACCTGGGAATATGTCCAGCAATTTATTCGCCGCCGCTTGCGCCTTTGGAGAGCCGCCTTCCAAGCAATCTTTAAACTCAAACAACGACTGTCGAACTGGATTGGAATATGACACTCGTCCTGAATCTACGAACGTGATGTGTCTCACGCCCCATCCCATCAACGTCCGCGCCACGGCGCATCCTAGCGTACCAGCACCGATAAGCAAACACTTTGTGTGAGCGAGCCTTTCTTGGTTCAATTCAGGCAACAGACGCCATCGCATGAGTTTCAAATTCAAATCTACCGCTTGCGTTGCGAGCTGTGTAGGGTCCATACTCGCACCGAGATCAACCTTACGTGGGCCGGTTTTCCCTCGAGCGTTACGCTCCCAACCCACAACCTTCAATGTGGATGTGTCGTTGCACTTCGGCACGTCCATCGTAAACGCCACGCACGCTCCAGCGGCGACTCGCCCTTTCCTTAATCGAACGCACACAACATCCAAAGTCGTCACACCCCAACGCACACTCGCAAGAATCGCTAAATTTCGAAGCGACCATCCGGTGTGCGTCATCGCGCAACACGCATCGGCAAATGCCAAAGTCAACGCCTCGCCTCGACCAGCGTGCCCGACGTATTCATCCAACGCGTACGCGCGCGAGCCATCATCGCTCAACAACCACGCGGACGCCCCGTTACTCGCGAGCCATTCTTCGCATGTTGTCGCAATTAATTCGTCTCTAGCGTTACTCTCGCACATCGCACGAACAGGCGTGGAGGTTATCTTTCCTTCGCTCGCCGCGAGCGCCGGGAATACGAACCAGTACGTAAACGTCCACGTTTTTAAATCCGCGTACGCCACGCACGCGAAAGTGTTGAGCAACTCCGGCGCCCGCTCGGCTCGACCACTCGTGATGTCATCTATGATCTTCGCACGCAGCACATCGATCGTGCGCTCGCGGTCGTGCGTCACGAACGCGTCCAACGTATTCGCGCACGTCAACCGCCCGAGGCGCGTCCACGTCTTCACCCGCATCTCCACCGCGCGCGCACGCTCGAGCGTCGCGCTATCGAACGCCGACGCATCGAGTGACATCACCGCGCTCACGTTCGCGTGCGACGCCGCCGTGGCGTACGCGCACACATCCACCGCGCGGTCGTCTAATTTCGCTTCATCCAGTTTAAACTTTGCGAGCGCCGACCAAAACGACGCATCCGGCGCGCTCGACGGTGGCTCGAACAGTAACGCCGCGCGCGCGCTGGCGTCGGCGGCATCATTCGCGACATTGCCGGCGTCGTCGCGCGTGGTCGCCATCGTCGCGCGCGCGCGGTCGGGTGCGTGGATGCGAATGACGTCGCGCATATAAAGTGAACATGACACGCGGCGGACGTCACACCCGCGACGCCGCCGTCGACGCTCGACGCTCGACGCTCGACGCGCGCTCTCGCACGCATTTATACGCCACCCGCGCGTTACATTCGCATCAAGCCCTCTCGCGCTCGCACGCGCGTCCATCGACGACGACAATGGCGGCGGCTCGCATGACGTCGCTTTTACCTTTACGCCTCACGCGCGTCGCCGTGGCGCGCGCGAACGCGGTGAAACGCGCCGCGACGGTTTGTCACGCGCATCGCCGTCAATCACGGGCGATGTCGACGCGTGCCGCGGCGATGGCGTCGTCGAGCGCGGAGGATAACGTGTATAGAGTGATGAGCGCGAATCAGGAAGTCTCCGTAGTGACGGTGGTCGGGACGTCGTTGGTGCGCGAGGCGGCGAGTAGACACCGCACGGCACCGACGGCAACGGCAGCGTTAGGAAGGAATTTAATGTGTGCGCTTTTGCTTGGGACGTTCAAGGGTGAGGATGAGACAACGCAGGTGATGTTCAAGGGCGACGGGCCGTTGGGGCAGTGCATCGCCGTGGCGACGCACGACGGACAAGTGAAAGGATTGGTGAGTAATCCGAACGCTGATCCGCCGCTGAGACCAGATGGGAAGCTTAACGTTGGTGCAGCGATTGGTAAGGGTGTTTTGACGGTGAGCCGAGCGCATCCATCGATGAAGCAACCGTTTTCAGGGACTGTCGAAATTCGCACTGGGGAAATTGCGGAAGACGTCGCTGGTTATTTGCAAGAGTCCGAACAAGTTGGAAGCGCTATTGCAGTGGGGGTGAGCATCAATAGAGATTGTGAAGTTATTGCGGCAGGTGGATATATGGTGCAAATTTTGCCGTTTGCCAGTGATGAGACCATTCGCGTTTTGGAACGCGTCATTCCATCTTTGCCTTCGAGCACTGCGCTGGTGCAAGAGGGTCTCACGGCGCAACAAATCGCGCAGCGCGTGCTTGATGAACTCGAAGAACGTGTTGACTTGGCAACTTCTATGACTCCGTCGTACGGTCCGTGCGAAGAAGACGAGTTGCGCCAACGCATGTTGCGCGCCGTGGCGTCGTTGGGCAAGGAGGAAGTGAACCAAATTCTCGCGGAAGATGGTCAGATCGAAATTACTTGCGAGTTCTGCAAAACGACAAGCATCTTGACGGAGCAAGACTTAGTGGCGGCGCAAAATGAAGTAGAGCGTACATGAGCAGTAGCAGTATAATTATTTTGATTGTCATTTTTTAATTTACAAATACGGTGGTTATAACAATTCTAAGGTACTTCTTGTGACTCAACGCGTTCGGCGAAGAGATGCGATAGCCTCGGAAAGTACTGGAGCGGCTTGAGCATTTGAGTCTTTCGTCTGTTCAGGTTTCGGATCGTAAATATCCGCAAGTTGTACACGGCGAGGGTTAGCATTCATGGCTTCTTCAATTGCCGCTACGTATCTGTACATTCGATGACAGTCAAGTCGGCGGATTCTTTCCTCGCGATTAAATTGACGCAACGCCCACAAGCGCTCAAAGATAGTCGGCCCAACGCGCTGAAGAGTTGCCATATCTATATCATCCACGGTCGAATCCATGCCTTCGCTCGCAGCGAGTTCTTCTTTGACGCTTTCAAATGAAGCTTTTGACAAGGCTCCAGTGGACTGCATCAGCTCCTCCACTTCCGCCTCAAGCTCGCTTTCATTCGTTGGCAATGAAAGAGATGCTAAGAACGTGCGTGCGCGATTACGTACGGCACCGACAAAACGCGGTTTGTTCTCCGTCTCCGCTGGAACGCTATTCATTTTCGAAGGTGCGCCCATTACGCTATCGATGGACATTTTTTGTTTCCACATGATGCCAGCCGCACCCCATTCCCGTGGTAAATCAGCAAACAAGCCCGGATTGTCGTTGTCCAACAGTATACCTTCACCTAAATGACAATAAGGACGTCGCACGAACGGTCGAGACATTGGTAACAGCGGGATGATGTCATCCTTTTGCACGATTCGTAAAATTTCCAAGTCCTCAATCGCCTCAGCCGTTTCCTTCGGTCCGAGCTTTGGTGACCCGAACGTCACCACTCGGCGCACTTGTACTTCACCAGACTTGTGATAAAGTAATGCCAATGCGACAGCTGCCGCGCCTCCAAGGGAATGTCCCGTGAGTTGTACGCTGTAGTCTTTTATAAGTAACGGAGCAAACGCCTCCCGGCATTTCATAGCTATGTTGCGGTAACCGCGGTGCATCGGCACTTCTACGTCATCCTCTTTCGGCGGATCCGTACCAAGTCTGAGATTCTGCGCCACATTTTTATAGTTCTTCGTGCCCCGCAAAGAAATCGTGTGCAGTTTTTCCTTGTGATTCGTGGTGACGATTGCGCGTTGTTCGCACGAACTCAGCTCGAGCACCTTGACTTCCTCTTTCCTCACCTCGAAAAATGCCAATATATCCGCCTCAGACGACCCATTCAGCGATGCAATCTGTGCTAGTCTATACAGTTCATCGAATGATCCAACGACTGGGAGTACGTTCTCAGGGGACGTCCCGCGCGGCATGTTTATCTGTCTAAGCCACGACGGCGCGAAGCGCATCGCCTCCACCGCGCGATTTCTCAACACCCCCAACCGCTGTCCACTCACCGCGTTCGGCGGCGCATCATCCACTGAGACCTTACGATCATCCACATTCGTCGACGCGTGCGCCCGCGCGTCACGTGACGATGCCCGCGACGTGCGCGCGCTTGTCGATGCGCCTTCAGTCCGTCGAGCTCTGGCTGAACGCTCGCGCGAAGACGCGTGTAATCCGCCCCCATGCACGCGTTCGGCGACCTAAAACACGCGATGAAGCACATGAATTGGTTAGATGGAATATTCCTCAATCACTGCGTCGCGCGCATCCGCGACGTTCGACATCGCGCGCGCCGCGAGCGCGCAAGATGCGCGGCGATGACGTCCTCGCGTTCGGCAAAAGCACCGCGCGCGCCGCAACGACGAGTGGCGGCGGTGCGACGCGCGCCAGGGCGCGGGATCGCGGGCGTACCTTGAGTTGGATTCGCGTGCATACGATGCGAAACATCGCGCGTTCACGCGGGCTCACGCGAGGCGTAGTGTGACGCGTTTCGCGCGTGCACCGTGGCCGGCCGGTTGCTTTTTCTATCCAAAGCTCTCCAGCGCCTCTGGCACCTTTTTGCAAGTTTTTGGCGGACTGAGGCGATGATGCGATGATTTTTTGTGTGTGTTGCAGATGCTCTATATGTTTTATTATATATCGTGTCCACCGAGAATGTGCGACTGGCGTCAGGCTAAAAGATTCGACGTCGCGTGCGGGCGCGTGAAACACCACCCGCGACGCGTGTCCTTGAAGTTTTCTTCACTCGCGAAAATGAAATAACAGGCTTGCGTTTGCTAAGATTTGTTTTTGCGAAAATATCGAAATGAAAGCATCGCGGGCGCGCACTGGGGACTTATTGCACAGCACGGCGCTCACGCATGGCGTTGAGCTCGGATGCCATCAAAAAGGCGAGCTCGATGGCTTGGCTCGCGTTCAAGCGCGGGTCGCAGTGCGTCAAGTAGCGCTTCTCCAAATCAGAGTTGGAGATGTCAACAGTACCGCCGGTGCACTCCGTGACGTCTTGACCGGTCATCTCTAAGTGAACGCCACCCGGAACCGTGCCCATCTTTTCGTGAACTTCGAAGAAAGCCATGATTTCATCGCGAACCGCCTCGAAAGGACGCGTCTTGAAACCGTTGTCCGTCTTTATCGTGTTCCCGTGCATCGGATCTGTCACCCACAATACGTTAAGCTTGGCGTCCTCGATAGCCGTGATGAGGCGCGGAAGGTGTTCACGCAATTTCACGGCACCCATGCGCGAAATTAAAGTGATACGGCCCGGAACATTGTCCGGGTTCAACGTCTTCACCAACGACACGACGCCCTCGCCGTCGCTCTTGTCGGAAATTTTGATGCCGATCGGGTTGGAAATACCACGGAAGTATTCCATGTGCGCGCCTTCGGGTTGACGCGTGCGCTCGCCACACCACAAAAAGTGCGCAGAGCACCCGTAGTATTCTTGCGTGGTGGAGTCCAAACGCGTCAAGGATTCTTCGTACCCCAAGTGAAGCGCTTCGTGCGCGGTGAAGAAGGATGTTTGGTTCATCGCCGGGTGCGCCTCATCGATGCCGCACGCCGCCATGAAATCAATGGCGGCGTCGACGCGCTGCGCGAGATCTTGGTACGCAGCACCCTTGGGTTCGCTTTGCATGAAGTCCAAGTTCCAGTCGTTCACGCGCGTCATCGCGGCGTAGCCACCGTTGCTGAACGCGCGCAACAAGTTGAGCGTAGCGCACGACTGGTCGTACGCCTTGATCAAGCGAGTCGGATCGGGTCGGCGCGCTTCGGACGTGAATTCAACGCTGTTAATGTTATCACCACGGTACGACGGCAAAGACACCCCACCGATCGTTTCCAAATCCTCCGAGCGAGGCTTGGCGAATTGCCCAGCCATGCGCCCGAGCTTCACCACGGGCACCCCCGAGCCGTACATCAACACGACGGACATTTGAAGCAACACACGGTACGTATCACGCACCGTATCCGCACGGAACTCCTTGAAACTCTCCGCGCAATCTCCACCGAACAACACGAACGCATCCCCACGCGCCGCCTTGGCTAACCTTTCTTGCAAGTTTCTCGACTCCCCGGCGAACACGAGCGGCGGTCTATTCTGAATCTCCGTCAACGCCGCCGCGAGCTCCTCTTGGTTTTCATAGTTTGGTTGCTGCAACGCCTCCCGCTGGCGCCACGACGTCGGCGTCCACCCCGCAAGGTTCGCTCCAGTCGTACTCACGCCCGCTGAACCCGCCTTCTTCGTCGTCTTAGCTTGCGCCCGAACGCTACGTACGCGAAAAAGAACCTCGCGCGTCAGTCCCGACGTCAATCAATCGTCTCTCTCTCTCACCCGCGCACGCATCGCCACCACTCTCCGCGTCCGCACCAGTCGCTCGCGATCACCACCATCCCACGCATACGCGCACATCGCGTCCACGCCTCGCCCTCACGCCCTCGCGCCCTCGCGCCTCGCGCGAAAGCGAAAAGATCACCCCAACCAGGGTATCCATCGTCCCCATCGCCCGTGATGTCGTCGCGCGCACTGTACGTACCTCACCACCCGTCGCGCGTTCGACGACGACGTCGTCGGCATCACCGTCGTCGTCGTCGTCGTCGTCATTCCTCGCATCGCCATCGCCATCGCCATCGTCGTCGTCGTCGTCGTCGTCGTCGACGCGCCGTTCGCTGGCGCCGACAGCGCCACACCCCTTCGCGCCGACGGCGGGGTCGGGGTCACACTCTCCTGGGAGTCGACCAGTCGTGACCAGGCCACGAGGGGCACTGGGTGATCCGAATGTCCGAACACACACCCACACCCACACCCTGTGCGGGGTTTCCATCGCGACATGCGCATGCGATCGATCGATCGATCGGACCCACGCGATCGATCGATCGATCGATCGATCGATCGATCGGACCATCAGAACCCACGCGTTGCGGGTGTCCATGCGATGCGATCGCGACGGTCGACCGGTCGATTTAGTCGATCGATCGATCGATCGGACCCGTGGGTTCGTTCGCGAAGGAATATCCGGTCGACGTCGTCGGTCGTTATCGTTCGACGACGACGCCGACGACGACAGTGTGCGACGACGACCGTACCCGACGACGACGACGCGCGACTGCGCCGCGTGGACGCCGCGCATCGAGACGCATATACCCCGTGGGGTGTCGTTCGGTCGCGCACGCACCCATCGCGCGCCGATGACGACGACGACGACGACGATGGCGATGGCGATGGCGATGCGCGCGACCGTTCGCGCGATGATGACGATGGGGGCGTCGGGGCGCGGGGCGCGCGCGGCGCGAACGAAAGGTGCGATGCGCGCCGTGCATCGACGAATGGTCGCGCGAGGTGCGTGTGATGCGATGCGATGACGATGCGTTCGATGCGGTGTCGCGTCGCGGTGGATATCCACGGATGGATATTCGCGATGAGATGGGTGGTGATTTGGTTTTTTTTTTGAAATTTGAAACGCCGTTTTGGCCGTTGACTGATTGATGGTGGATTTGAATCTCGCGCGTCGACGAAACAGTGGGTGCGGTTGGGGTTTTTGATGGCGATAACGCGCGGGATGTGGTGTCGGCGATGCATGCTGACGTTGCGAATGCGGACGATGCGGAGGAGGAGGCGTTGCATGTGCAGGATGATATCGAGTCCATGCTCGCGGTGCTTCCGAGCGACGTGCGGGACGCGGTGGCGACGCACGCGCATCGGGATCATTTACTCGAGATTGTGCTTGATTTAGGCCGCGCGCCGGAGGCGAGGTTTTTGGGTGATCTTGGGTCGCAGTTTTTACGCGATTCCCCCGTTGAGGAGCGCGAGTTGCTCGCGGCGGCTGAAGCTGTGGGGGAATTTGGGGGCGATAACCGCGCCGGCATCGAGGGCACGCTGCACCGGATTTCGTGCATTCGAAACCGGCGAGGGCGAATCGTCGGTATGACGTGTCGCGTTGGGCGTGCGGTGACGGGACATGTGGATATGATTCGTGATATATTGCCCAGTGGAGAGAGCGTGTTATTTTTGGGTCGACCTGGGGTGGGGAAAACGACGGTGATTCGAGAAATGGCGCGCGTGCTGAGCGACGAGTTGCACAAGCGCGTCGTCATCATCGACACGAGCAACGAAATCGGAGGCGATGGCGACGTCCCGCACCCTGCGATTGGTGGTGCGCGTCGCATGCAAGTCCCAGATCCATCCTTGCAACATCGCGTGATGATTGAAGCCGTGGAGAATCACATGCCGGAGATTATCATCGTCGACGAAATCGGCACCGAAGCCGAAGCGCTCGCGTGCCGCACCATCGCCGAACGCGGCGTGCAACTCATCGGCACCGCGCACGGTCAGCTCTTGGAGAACTTGATCAAGAATCCGACGTTGACGGATTTGGTGGGTGGTATACAAACCGTCACGCTCGGTGACGACGAAGCGCGCGCGAGAGGATGTCAAAAATCCATCATGGAGCGCCAAGGTCCGCCGACGTTTCCAATTTTGATTGAAATGCACGAACGCAACATGTGGGTGGCGCACAACGTCGCCGAAAGCGTCGATGACGTGCTCAGTGGACATCGTCCGGTGGTGCAATTGCGAACGCGTGATTCGAAGAATGAAGTGTCGATTCATCGCACCGTGTACGACATGGATGTGAGCGTGGGGGCGTCAAACATTTCGCACACGCTGGGCGCGATGGGCGGCATCATCTCCCCGACGACGACGATTCGCAACTCGACGGATGACTCTGTTGATGATCCCTATGCCTGGGCCGCCAACATTGGTCGCGTGCCGGATAAGGATTTGAACATGATGGAGAATGACTTTCAAAAGAAGAAGCGCGGGAAGAAGACGCGCGTCAACGCATCGAGAACGCGTTAAACAAAGACAAGTTTTATTACAGTAGTACCAATATGCCCTCGTCCCGAACGTGCGACGGGAAATGTATCTACGCACGGTATACTTTTATTACGCGAAGAAAAGACCACCACAGTTTGTTGTATTGTAAGCTGTTGTTTTATCACAATCGCTGTCGCGTATATTTTGCAGTCGCCCGCTCGCCTATATCTAATACACAAGGGAGAACATCGCGTTAGCCTCGCCCGTACGCTTTGCGAAGGTCGGCGACTTGCGCTTTCGACATTTGCGCGGCAACCTCACCATCCAACACGGTGGCGTTTGCAAACGTTACTCCTTGTGATTCGCTGTAGGGAACATCTGAAGGTAAACCTTGAGCGTGAACGTCATCCACCGAGAGAGTGATGATGGATGGAACTTGGATTGGAATCACTTCGGGCGCGGCGACGCTGGCGGTTTTGCGCTTGGGCGTCGGTTTTGGCGGCGCCGATAGCTTGGAGCTCACAGTAGCCCAGCGCGTGAGGAAAGCCGTGAGCAAAGTTGATGCTGCGCGCTGTACTTTACGCTGTACTTCTTCGACTATAGCACGCGTTTTCTTGGCGCGCTCACCCGGGCCGAAACTCAACGAAATCACTGCCGAAAGACATCCGAGTTGAATGAAGCGCACGACGGCTCGCGTGAGCTTGTTCTTAGCTGGCACTTCCTCATCCTCGTCGGCTTCTGAGACGTCATCGAGGTCTGTGTATAAATTATTCCTCGTCGTCATTGATCGCACAGACCCTGCGACACTATAGCGTCTTTGAGCACCGGGCGCGCGCTGAGCGGCGGCACCGACGGGCCAACGCCTCGTCCCGTTGAGCGATGAGATGTCAGAGCGCGCACCAGGGGAGCTCGGAACGCTCGTTGGCATCAGTCTCGATTTCATTGGCGACAGTTGCGCGTCAAAAGCGTTCGGCGCTTGATCTTCTTCGACGCGTTTCTTTCCGTTGCCGATACGCGTCAACCGTCCGAGAATGTTAAACGGTGCGCCGAGAATGTTCACCGGCGCGAAGGCAGCAAATTTAGTCACCGCAAACGCGGCACCTATGGGCTTGAATAAAATACCAACCAAAGGTATGCCACTCCCTGAGCTACTCACTTTAAGGTCCATGTCAAATCCAACGTCGTTCGCTCGAGTGTACGCCGATTCGTAATCGTCGCCAAAGCGCTGGCGCACGCGCTCCCGCTCAGCGTCCACAACATTCAAACGCCCAGAAAACGCCCTATCGGTCGCATCAAGCACTTGTTCGAAAGCATGTGTCTGCTTTTCTAGCACCCGCTGCGCTTTAACGCGAAAAGCATCCTGTTCTTCGGCAGTCAGCGCACTTTCTTCCAACGCCGCGTTCAAATTTTTCCTCACAAACGCCGCCGACTCATCCTCGTACCGTTCCACCTTATACTCCATGCGTTCCATCGCCTTACGCGCGCTATCCTCCAGCTCGTCGCTCACCAACGCATCATACTTTCTCGCCGCACGTACGCCACGCATCGCTCTCGACGGCTCTCGACGCACTCCCGCGACGTACGCCTCAAACGCTTCGAAATCTTCCACACCATCCCCGTCGCTCTCTGAATCATACCTCGCCGTCCGCGATCGTCTCACCACCGCCGACCCCGTGATTGATTTCGCCGCTCGCGCGTCTCCACGCAACGCCGCCCACGCTTCATCCTCGCTGTCGTCGTACTCGCCGCTGCCGCCGCGCGCCGCGCCAATGTCAACCTCGCTGTCACCGCTCGCATCGGATGCGTACTCGCGTTCGAGCGCCATCATCGCACGCCTGCGCGCCGCCGGGGAGTCTCCATCGCGATCGGGGCTCACCACCGCGTCGTACCCGCTCAGCGCCGCATCGATCGCCGCGGTCGACGCGTTCATCGTCGCCGTAGCCCGCGTCTGCGAGTGGCGCGGGGAAAATTTCAAAATGCTGACCACCTGTCGCCACACGCTGCCGCGACGCGACGCGCGACCGACGCGCGGACGCGAGCAGATACGCGACAGAACGCGACGCGACGGCGATATGGCGCCGCTGAGCGAGAACGTCGGGCTCATCGCCGCGGTCACGGGCGTGGTCGTGGCGCAGGCGCTGAAGCCGTGCACGCACTTCGTGGCGAGCGGTGGGCGGTTTCGACCGGCGCTGGCGGTGTCGAGCGGTGGGTTTCCGTCGTCGCACAGCGCGTTCGTGACAGCGCTCGCCACGGGCGTGGGGGCGCAGAATGGGTTGGGTGACGGCGCGTTCGCGTGCTGCGTGGTAGTGGCCATGGTGGTGATGTACGACGCGATGGGCGTGCGGCGACAGGCTGGGTTTCACGCGAGCGCGATTAACTCGCTCGTGGCGGGGGTATATGGTACGCAATCGGGCTCTTCGTCGGGGTTGGGGGCGGCGAATTTAGATGTAGGCAATCACCCGGCAACGGACGTGGAAAGCGAAGGAGGAACGCCCAGAGCCGATACGTTGACGGATACGTTATTCGACGAGGGCTTTGAGGCATTCGTGAGGCGTTTGCAAGAGCGTCCTTTGCGGGAGCACATCGGCCACACGCCTGTCCAAGTCGTCGCGGGGGCGGTGACGGGAGTTGTCATCGGCATCGTGATTGGTCTAAGTATGGGCGAGGTGTAGGACGAGGCGTCGTCGTCGTTGTAAATATTTTAATAAACACGTGTGTGCTTTTCATATTTATCGCCTACGCTTTCTCAAACAAAACTATAACGAGCATCAAAACAATCATCACGAGCAAGAGATATATGCACATGATCGCCGCGCTGTTCTTTTGATGCTTCTCTGCCTTGACGAGCTCCTCACGGCCTTGTTCCACCGACGCCGCGACGGCTTCGCAGTTGTAATCTATGCGGTCTAAAATCGTCCCTTGATCGATGATGAGCGTCGAAAGATCTTTCATCACCGCGGCCAAATCTTGCACGGACTCTAAAATCTTCATCACCTCTCGGTCGCGCTCGATGCTCACCGTTTCGGCGCGGTTGAGCATTTCCATTTGCATCAAACCGCCGGCGCCACCGAAACTCTCTTCGCCACCGCCGCCACCTCTGCTAAACTGCGCAAAACCGTCAATACCCGCCGCACCCGGCCCACGGTCTTGCTGAGACTTTAATTTCTGCAAGTAATCCTTTTGCTGTCGTCTAAAATCCTGGGACAACTTGTTGAGCTCCATCGCGAGTTTGCGTTGGGCGTTGACGCGCACGCCAGCCTCGCCAGCCTCGCCAGTCGTCGTCACCGATCGCAGCGACGCATCGCATCGTTTAAACAGCTTTGTCACTTCCTTTGTCAATGCCTCGGCGACTATTTCCTCCCCTCCAACGTCGTCGAAATTCGGTAACAACGCCTTGGCGTGCGCCTCGCCCAGCGCCTTCAAGTTTTCCCTAATCCTCGCGATATCCCTCGACGCGTGCTCGCATCGCTCCACCCACACCGGCACCACATCACCACCGTGCGTCGGAATGTCCACCGCCAGCGCGTCATCGCTCCGAGGCCCGAGCGCGGCGTCGAGTAACCGACTCGTGCCGCGCCCGGCGTTTCCGAGATCGAACCCCGACGACGACGACGCCGACGTCGACGCCCCCGCGTGCGCGTGCGTGCGGTGACGCACGTACGCCGACGTGAGATTCCTATGCGCGCCCACCACCGCACCGCTCGACATGTCACGCCGTCGCGTCGCGCAGTGCCGTCGGCCTCGGCAGTGGTGGGCACGACATCAAACGGCTTTTTGCAACGTCGGCGTTGACGCCACTTTCGCACGCGTCGACGCGCGCGCACGATCGCGCGTTCGCGCGCACGATGTCCGCGAACGACGTCGCCATCGCGCTGGCGGTGAATACCGCGGTATGGGTCGACGCCGCGCGCGTTGAGGCGCCAGACGCGCGCGCGCAACGAGATGATGATGACGCGCGTGGTTGCGTCGAAGTCGTCGGTGGTCGCGTGCCTGGCGTCGTCGTCGCCGTGGACGTCGATGCCGATGCGGTGGACGTGGACGTGCGTCCGTATGCCGCGCGTGCGGTGCGCGTGCGGTGCGGTGAGTGCTTGCTTCGCGACGTCGTGGTGCAGGAAGACATGGTGAAGCTCAACCACTTGCACGAAGTCGGCGTGTTGGATAATTTGAAGCGACGATACGCGATGGATGACATTTACACGTATACGGGAGCGATTTTAATCGCGGTGAATCCATTTAAAGCGATGGGGCACTTGTATGACGAACACATGATGGGGATGTATAGAGGCGGGAAACTTGGGGATTTGAGTCCGCACGTGTACGCGGTGGCGGATTGCGCATACGACGCGTTGCGCGCGGAGAACGTTTCACAAAGTATACTTGTGAGTGGGGAGTCTGGGGCGGGGAAGACGGAGACGGCTAAATTAATCATGCAGTACATCGCGCATACGTCGAGTTCAGCGATGAGTGGGGGAGATGATGGACAGAAATCGACGCAGGATAAAGTTCTAGACAGCAATCCGCTGTTGGAGGCGTTTGGCAACGCGAAGACGTCTCGAAACGACAACAGTAGTCGATTTGGAAAGTACGTTGAGATGCAATTCGACGCAGATCATCGTATAAGTGGTGCTGCTATTCGAACGTACTTGCTCGAGCGCAGTCGAGTGGTGAAGACGAACGACCCGGAGAGAAATTTTCATATATTTTATCAGCTGTGCGCAGGCGCCGACGACGAAGACAGAAAGGCTTGGCGATTGAAAGATGCATCACATTACCATTACACGAATCAGAGTGCGTGCTTCGAACTCGAAGGCGTTGATAACGCGGAAGAGTACAAGCGCACCGTTCGAGCGATGCGTGGCGTGGGTATATCTGAGGCTGAAGAAAAGAACATGATGAGCGTCGTCGCTGGTATTTTACATTTGGGCAACGTTCAATTCATCGATCAAGGGGACGCCGCTGATGAAGGATGTGTGCTCGCCGATGATGCGGCTAAAGCCGCTCTAGGCGATGCGGCCGCTGTTCTCAAAGTCGGCGTTGCCGCTCTCGAACAATCTCTTCGCACGCGGCGCATAGTTCTCGCAGATGAGGTGATTTATAAGCCGCTCCCGGCGGCGGAGGCGACGCACTCGCGAGACGCCTTGGCGAAGAGTTTGTATTCAAAGCTGTTTGACGCGCTCGTTGAGCGCATTAATGCAAGCATTGGGCAGGATGCGAACAGTGTTGCATTTATTGGCGTGTTGGATATTTACGGCTTTGAAAGCTTTGCGGTCAACTCTTTCGAGCAGTTTTGCATCAACTTTGCAAATGAAAAGCTGCAGCAACATTTCAATCAACACGTGTTCAAGACGGAACAAGAAGAGTACGAAAAGGAAGGTATCGATTGGTCATATATTGAATTTGTCGATAATCAAGACATGCTCGATGTCATCGAGCGTCGTGCGAATGGAATCATCTCATTGCTTGATGAATCGTGCATGCTCGCGTCAACGACGGATGAGCAATTTGTTCAAAAGCTTTATTCGGGTCTTAAAGATGAGCCGCGTTTCAGCAAGCCCAAAGTCTCGCAAAGTGCGTTTACGCTTTCACACTATGCGGGCGAAGTGACGTACGAAAGTGCAACTTTCCTCGATAAAAATAAGGATTTTGTGGTGCAGCAGCACGAAGAGTTGTTGGCAAAGAGCGAGCGAGGGGTCGTCGCGGAGATGTTTACGACGTCTGCGACGTCTACATCAAGCCGATCATCCACAAAGTTAAGTTCGGTCAGTACACGGTTCAAAACGCAGCTAGGAGAGCTCATGGCTAAGCTGAACGTCACGGAACCGCATTACATCCGATGTATCAAGCCCAATACCGCGTCCAAGCCATCGAGTTTTGAAAGTTCAAACGTTTTACAACAACTTCGATGCGGAGGAGTGTTGGAAGCTGTGCGTATTTCTTGCGCCGGTTATCCTTCGCGCAAGCCTGTTGAGATGTTCCTCGCGAGATACGGTTTACTCGCGCCCGACATGGCATCGTTGTTCTTTGAAGGAAGCGAACGCGAAGCGCTCAAAGGAATTTTGTCTGCCGCTCATGTTACAGGCTGGCAGATTGGTAAGACAAAAGTGTTCTTGCGCGCGGGACAAATGGCAATCTTGGATGTTCTTCGTCAGCAAAAGTTGAACGCGGCCGCTACCGAAATTCAACGACGTGCTCGCGCTTTTGTGAAGCGCAAACAGTATCAAGATTTACGTTCGGCGTCCATCAAGGTTGCCGCCATGGCTCGTGGGATGATTGCGCGTAAGCTAGTTCGGACCATGCGTCAAGAAATCGCAGCTGTACGAATTCAAACTGCATTTCGAGCTATTCGTGACCGCGTCAAGTACGCACGTACTAAGGAAGCTGCGGTGAAACTGCAAGCTATTGTCCGCGGCGCTCGCGCGCGGCAGATACTCAGAGAGACGCGTGCCATGGAAGCAAAGACGAATGACGCGGCGAGAAAAATCCAATCCAACTGGCGCGGCAAGAAGGCTCGAAAAGAGTTTGCGATAGTTAAGCAGAAAGCTCGCGAGACTGGAGCATTACTTGAGGCGAAGTCGGCCCTTGAACGTCAACTTGATTCGGAACGTTCACGTACGGCGATGGAACAACGCGCACGCCAGGACGACCAAATCAGGTTTTCCCAAATAGAAAGGGATCTCAACGTACGAGTCAAAGATTTAGAGGCTGCATTGATGCAATCTAAAGCGCAGATTGTTGAAGTTGAGCGCGAGTCACGTGTTGCAAAAGATGAGACGGCGTCAGAGATTGTCGAATTGAAATCTCGCGTTGAAAAAGCGCTTTTAGACGTTGATGCAGCGATTCGCGAGCGCGATACCGTCGCTACTGAATCCGCAAGCGCTCTTGAGACGTTGAATTCGCGGATTGATGAAGAACTCGCTTTGAATGCAAAATTGCAGACCGAGATTGAATGTTTGTCACGCGAGCGAGATGCGTTGACGCAAGCATTGGAAGAGGCACGATTGCACGGCGGTATTATTGGCAAAGAAAACGAGTCCGAGCATGAACGTGGTATGTCGTCATACTCGACGCCTACGAAGACGCCTACGACAAGCCGCTTTACTGGTATCTTAAGCCCGCTGATGTCGCCATCAACCGAATTGAACACGCCTGAAACACCTTTGACACCAAATGGTGATGACGCAGCCGCGGCGCTTGAACGTGAGCAGGCTGAACTCGATGCTCGCAAGGCCAAACTAGAGCAAATGAGAAGCCATAACGATTACTCTGTGCTTTTGACATTTATTGAGCACCATGCACTGCGAGATGCAGGGTTCATGGAAAACGGTACGCCAGTATTGGCTTGCATCATTTTCAGATGCCTACTAAAGTGGGGTACGTTTGAGGCCGAGAGAACATCTCTGTTCGACAAAATCAATGACAGTATGAACTTAAGTCTAGAACGAGCCCCCGAAGATTACGTTCTGTTGACGTACTGGCTCAGCAACGCCTTCACGCTGCTTAATCTCTTGCACCGAACGCTCAAGAGTTCTAGTTCAAATAGCAAAGCGAATCGCAGAAAGAGCTCAACGTTTTTGCTCGATCGCATGGCTTCGCGATTTAGATCATCATCGACGCCAGTCGCGTCTTCACCAGGTGTCAAAGGTGTGGAGCAAATCAACGCAAAGTATCCCGCTTTCTTGTTCAAACAACAGTTGGCTGCATTTGTTGAAAAAGTGTACGGCATGTTGAGAGATCACATGAAGAAGGACATGTCAAAAGCCCTTGCTGAGTGCATCCAAGCACCAAGGCCCAATCGTTCCAATAGCGCTAAAGCGCCGAAACTGAGCGAAAGCTGGACAGTAATTATCGAAACTCTTGATAAGTGCCAGAAAGCGATGGCGAGCAGCTATGTACCGCGAGAGTTGGAGAAACCTTTCTTTGTGCAAGTGTTCTGCTTCATTAATGTTCAAATGTTCAACGCTCTTCTACTGCGACGCGAATGCTGTTCATTCTCAAACGGTGAATACATCAAGATGGGACTTGCAACCTTAGAGGAATGGAGTATACAATCAAACAATGTCGTTAGCGAGGAAGCGTGGGAGGAGTTGCGGTTCATTCGACAAGCAGTACAGCTGTTGGTGATTGATCACAAACCGAAGAAAACTCTCAACGAGCTTTCACTAGAGCTGTGCCCACAGCTTACTATACAACAGCTATACCGAATCAGCACAATGTACTGGGATGATAAGTTTGGTACTGAAACAGTGAGCAGCGACGTCCTCGTCGACATGAAAGCTCAAATGACGCAAGATTCCAACACGCAGAAGAATTCGTTCTTGCTCGATGACGACAGCTCTGTGCAATTCAGCGTGGATGCTGTCGCTGGGCATGATCTCGAGGTGCAACTCTCGGGCTTCAGCGTGCCGGAGACAATGCTCAATAATCCATCTTTCGCTTTTCTCGTTTGCGATCCAGCGCAACAATGAACGGATTTTGAACTGAGCTCCGAAATGTAATTTTACACGAACTTTGATTATACTTATTAAACGTCCACGCAGTCGACAATATTATTATGTTTTGTGAACTACTCTTCATGCGTTGTCAGGCGAGGTGGCCCGAGGTTAGCCATTGGAGACCGCGGTGCGCCCGACGGTGGCGGCGCCGGCGTCCTACCGCCAGAGTGCGAAATATCAGAATCCATTATTTCAGAAAGAACCATGGCAAATTTAGCAGCATCGCCAGCGCGAACACGCATCTCCATCGAGCCTTCGCCGCCGCTCTTATCTTTGAATTTGAAAATCGTTGTTTGGAACTCCGTATACGATTGACCGCCGTGAACAGATTTATCGAGCCCGTGGCTCTCCAACTCTTGGCTCACTCTGAGCATGTCAAACCTCTGCAAGGTGAACAATACGATAAGCACACATGCAGAAACCCAGCCTATTATGGCAAGAATGTAAACAATCATGGCAGCGAAAACGTTGCCACCATTTTTACATCCGTAGAATAAACCGCACGCGTTGTAGTCGTCGCCAAAAAATTGGTGCAAGTTGGTCTGCGTGCTGAGCAGCGCGCTACCAAACAAGCCGAGCGCGCCACCGCCGAGATGAATTGCCACGGCATCGACGACGTCATCGAGACGATGTTTTACCATCAAATCAGAAATCCATACGTACACGAGTCCCGAGAGCACGCCAATTGTAAGCGCATTCGGTATCGCTACGTAAGCGCACGGCGCGGAACTCGCAACGAGCCCGGTGAGCACGCCGTTAATCATTCTCACCGGTCGAATCGCGGTTTTGTCTCTGTACCAATCGACCACCACCGTGGTTGCGCCTCCCATCGCCGCGCAAAGCGTGGTTATGATGGCGATTCTCGATACTATAATCAAATGATCATTCGCCAAAGTTCGCACACTTCCACAGTTAAACCCGTACCAACCGTACCACATAAACAACCCGCCAGCGATTTGAAACACTGGACTCTGCTGTGGCATCGAGCTCTGCGAGTTATTGCGCCCGTGCTCGAATCGCCCGATACGAGGGCCAACCATATACACCGACCACAACGCCGCCAAGCCGCCAACCATGTGCACCACGCCCCCTCCCGCGTAGTCGAGCGCCCCGACGTCGAAAACCGCGCTCCCGCCCTCGCGCGCCGGATTAGCCCACCCCGTCGTCGCCCACGGCCAGTGCGCGACGACCGGAAATATCACCCCCGCCATCGCCGCACTCATAATCGCATACGATTGAAACGGAAACCGTTCCGCCACCGCACCCGACACAATCGTCGCGCTCGTCGCCGCAAACGCAAACGAGAAAAACGCGTGCGCGTGCGCCCTCGCCGACGTCTCCACCACGCTCGACGAAAACACCGACGACGTCAACGCGAACCCATCGCGCCCGGCAAACCCATGTTCACTCTCCCCATTCGATAACCCGTACCCAAACAAGTAAAACACCACCGACGTCACGCACAAGTCCAGTAAATTCTTCAACAAAATGTTCTTCGTGTTCCGAATGCTCACGCTCCCAACTTCGAGCAAGGTGAACCCAATCTGCATGGAGAACACCAGGGTGGCGCAATACAGGGTGAACACCACATCCACGGTCTCGTCGTCCACCATCGCGCGGCGCAGCCTCGGCGCCTTGCGCGACCTCTCCTGCGCCAACCTCTGAGGGGGTGCCGGTGCGCCCAAAAAGCGCTTTTTTTCGCTGGCGGCGGATCGCGAGATCGCGATCGAGATCTTCGGACATTCGGCGTTATGGGGGGCCATGCGGTGCGGTCGCGATCGATGGCATCGCGGCGCGCGATCGATGCGAGGAGTCGATCAAACGCACGCGCGATCGATGCGTGGTATCGATCGAGCGAGCGCACGCGCGGGGTCGGGTCGTCGGCGTCGGGTCGTCGGCGTCGGCGTCGGCGTCGGCGTCGGCGTCGGCGTCGGCGCGCGGTGCGCGGCAGAGCGCGGTGCGCGGCGCGCGGTGCGCGGCGAAGGTGCGCGGTATGCGTCGCGTGGTGTGCGTCGCGGAAAAGCCGAGTTTAGCGCACGCCATCGCGCGCGCGTTGGCGAATGATGACGGCGGAGAGGGCGATGGGTCGTTGCGCACCCGACGCGGGGGGGCGACGGATGTGCACGAATTCACGCGCCCGTTCGATGGTTTAGGCGCGTGTGCGTGGCGCGTGACGTCAGTGACTGGACACGTGATGTCGGTGGAGTTTCCTGAGCGATATGCGAATTGGGATCAGTGCGATCCGGGGGAGTTGTTCGCGGCGCGCGTGGTGAAGCGGGCGGATGGACGCGTGGCGAGGCACTTGGAAACCGAGGCGAAAGGATGTGATGTGTTGATTTTGTGGCTTGATTGCGATAGAGAGGGGGAGAATATATGTTTTGAAGTCATCGAGGCGTGTGGACGCGTGGGTAAGGTGTTGAGGGCGAAATTTAGTGCGGTGACAAAGGATTCGGTTGAACGCGCGCTGCGGACGTTGATTGAACCAAACATCAACGAAGCGCTCGCGGTGGATGCGAGGCAAGAGTTAGATCTTAAGATGGGTGTGGCGTTTACGAGGTTTCAGACGCAGTATTTTTTGAACAAGTATGATCGCTTGGATGCGCGTGTGGTATCGTATGGTCCGTGTCAGACGCCGACGCTCGGCTTTTGCGTCGAACGTCATTTGGAAATTATTCGTCACGTACCAGAGCCGTATTGGGTGCTTGATGTGGCAATTTCGCGCGATGATGATGGCGATGACGTAGTTCTCGCGTGGTCTAGGTCGAGAATATTTGATGAGCTCGCGGCGCGCGTCTTCTTACAACTCGTCCACGACGCTGTGCGCCTGCGCGTCGTCGCCATCGATGTCAAGGAGGAGAAACGAGTTCGACCGAGTGGTTTGAACACGGTAGAGATGCTCAAAACGGCGTCGGCAGGACTTGGGATGGGTGCCCATCGCGCGATGCAAGTCGCCGAGCGTCTATACATGGCTGGTCACATTTCATATCCTAGAACAGAGAGCACGGCATATCCGCGAGGATTTGAGCTCAAGGAGACACTCGGCATCCAAAAGTCGCATCCAACGTACGGTGTGTTCGTCTCGCGACTTCTCGACGACGGTGCGTTTACCGCGCCGCGACGTGGAATTGACGTGGGTGACCATCCACCAATTACCCCCATGCGAGCGAGCACCGAGGACCAAGTCGGCGGCGGCGAAGCGTGGCGACTGTACGATTTTATCGCACGACACTTTATTGCGAGTGTATCTCCAGACTGTGAGTACGAGACGCAAACTGCGAGATTTGACGCCAATGGAGAATCATTTTCAGCGCAAGGTGTACGCGTTATCACGCATGGATGGACGGAAATCATGCCTCGTCGAATGATTAAAGACTGCCCGCTACCTACATGTGTTGTCCCGGGTGCAAACGTGGAGATGAAATCTGTACGTTTACGCAGCGAGATGACGGCACCTCCGGGGTACTTGACGGAAAGCGAGTTGATTGGTATCATGGAAAAGAATGGCATCGGTACTGATGCATCGATTCCGACACACATAAACAACATTCAAGTTCGCAAGTATGTGGACATCGAGAAGGGTCGCCGTATGGTGCCAACACAACTTGGTATCACGCTCGTACAAGGATATTATGCCATCGACGCCGAGCTCGTGCTTCCAACAGTGCGTCGCCACGTTGAGCAGCAGCTAGATCTCGTGGCGAAGGGTGAAGCGCCGTACGAGGGCGTGGTCAGTCACACGCTTGCACAAATGTTTGACAAGTTCAACTTTTTCACAACAAACATCGCGGCGATGGATGCTTTATTTGAAGCATCCTTTTCGCACACGACCACGGAGTCGACGCCTTACTCAAAGTGTGGACGGTGTCTGAGGTATTTAAAGCTCGTCGGCGCAAGTGGACGAATACAGCGCCTGTACTGTCCTATGGAGGAAGTCGTATACGAGCTCCCAATCGGCGGCGCGTTCAAACAGTTCAATGGCAAGACATGCGCGCTATGCGGATTTGAGCTTTTGATTTTTACCGTCAAGGGAACGGGAAGGAATTTTCCTTTGTGTCCGTTCTGTTTTAACCACCCGCCGTACGAAGGGAGTCCGCGAGTCAAGGCAATGTTGCGTGGCTCGCCTCATCCGTGCACGCATCCCGTCGCCGACGCCCTCGCGGTGTGTCCTTGTCCGGAGTGTCCACCAGATAGAGGATCGATGGTCATGCTCGATCCAACGTCAGGATACAAATTACATTGCTCGACATGCGACGTTTTAATGAAGCTCCCGGCGAGTATTCGCAAGGTGAACGTCAGCGAGGACGCCGAGTGCGCGGCGTGCCAAGCAAAATGTTTAGACCTCGAATACTTTAGTGGCGATAAGACTTTAGCATGCTTGGCTTGCGAAGACGAACTTAGCGAGGGAACGAAACTTGTACATAGTAGAAACACCTCGTCCAATGGACGCGGTCGCGGTCGCGGTCGTGGTCGTGGCGGTCGAGGAGGCGGTCGAGGACGAGGAGACGAGAGTCGATGATACGGTGGCGGCGGCGCCAGTCAGTGTGCCCCCAAACTAGCTTAGCGCGCGCGGAGACGGTGAATTGTTTGAAACAAGTTTGGTATTAGCAAAACTACGCCGAATTCAATAGATGATTGATTTTCTAAAATTCTTTCCACCCACAGTCATCGACTCAACTTCGCTCAGCGCCAAGCCTTAATATTCCTACTAGTTGAAAGAGAGCTAATGACGACACGAATCTTACGCGGCCAAGGCCTTCTTGACGAGGGCAGAACGCTTCGTACGCGCAACCGCAACCTTGAATCGCTCAAAGTCGGTGAGGTTGGCGCGCGCATCTTGGCGCGCAATCTTCTTGCCCCACGCGCTTGCCGCCCATTTGCCCGCAACGTCCGCGCTCTTCATCGCCGCTTCGAGCGCGGCGCCATCGCAAGCGCGCTCGATGTCGACCTTCAAGTCGGTGATCGCCACACGGCGGAGACTGATCACATCACGCTTCACGCCCGGGGCGTCAACGAGCACCTATATTATACGAAAAACGACGTTGGTCAGTACTCGCTTTCGCCGTCGCAGTCTCTCCTCGCGCTCGCGCCCACAAACCCCTCGCAGACACCATCCCACGCGCATGAAACCCTCGCCCGCGTGCGCATGGACGCTTAAAAAATATCATCCGCATCAACCCATCGCACGCACGCGCACATATTCCCGTCGCCCGCGCGCACAGCCCCGCCCACGCGCCGCGCCCCGACTTTAGGGTCTGGCGTGACCCTAGCCTCAATCATCCCGCCGGCCGTCGCGCGTCGCTCGACCATCACACGTACCCGGTTCTGGTCAATGATATCAACAATCACCAAAAGCTTGCCGTAGCGCTTATCCGCCTTCAAGTTGCACAACGCAACGCGGCCGATTTCGATATTTCTCTGCGCGCGCGACACACATCCATCGACATTTCGGGGTCAGTCTCCACGCGATGATCCCGACGCGGGTCACGTCGTCGTCGTCGTCGTCACCCCGCGAACGCGAACGACATCGACGTCTCTCGTGCGCGGCGACGCAACGCATCGAATGGAATGCGCATCGATCGACGCACGTTGAAAGGCATGGGGTCTAATGCGTCGGAAAGAGGCGTCGCGGCGTCGCGAGGCGCGCGCGCACACCGTGATGGCATGAGGGCTTCGCGCGCGCGCGTTCACCGCAACGCGTGGACCGCTACTGGGGTGGGGTGTTCGGACTTTCGGCGATGTTCGGACTTTCGGCGTTTTGGAGCGACGAACACGATGGACCTCTGTATTCATTCATTCATTCATTCATTCGCCCGTCGTCGTCGCGCGCGATGCGTCGTGGACGCCGACGGCGATGGGGATTGCGAGCGTTCACCGCGGTGTTCACCGCGGTGTTCACCGCGGGGGCGTTTGCCGGGGTGAGAGGCGATGCGTTCGCGCGGGATTCGCGCGGGACATTTGGCGCGGGGCGCGCGCGAGAGGCACCGTCGGGGGAGGTCAAAGAGGCGGCGCGCGCGGGAGAGGCGCTTCGTTGGGTCGTGGAGTCGCCGTGTGATGTGTATTCGAAGTCTTTCGCGGTGGAGTCGGGGGAGGTGCTTCGTAGGGTGACGGTGGGTGCGAGCGAGCGCGCGTGCGCGAGAGAGCGCGCGAGAGAGAGCGGCGCGGATTCGCAGGCGTGCGCGGCGTATAAGGATGTGGTTGCGAAGATAAAGACGATGTCGCGAGATGATGTTATTACGACTTTGCGGTTGGTGCTGCATGAGGCGTGTCAGAGCGCGGCGATGGAGTTGTCGGATCCTGAGAAGAGGTCGGCGGCGGAGGCGGAGGAGTTTGTTAAAGACGCCGTTCGACGGTCGGCGGAGGAGGAAGCGACGGCGGGGAAGTCTAGCGCGAACCCGTGGGGGTCGAACGAGGAAATTTTAGCTAGGCAGCGCGAGGAAAAGCTCGCAAAAGATGAAGAACGCACGACAGGGCGTGGGATTTGGGGTTGGTCTCGAGACGTCGCTCAATTTCGTGAGTTTAGCGACGCGTTTGGAGACACGTTAAGCAGAGATTCCATCCAGGTGCAAGAGAGGAACGCGTTGATGGATATTTATAGAAGAACGAATGGTGCGAACTGGCGTCGACGCGATCGGTGGATGTCGGCAAAGTCTTATTGCACTTGGTATGGTGTGACGTGTCAGGACGCCGACGCCGGCGTGACGTTTGTAGATTTACGCGACAACAACTTGAGAGGTGATATGCCTCAAGCGATTGACGAGTTGCGCATGTTGCAAGGTATTGACATGTCACATAATCGCCTTGAAGGGCGTTTGAGCCCGATGATTGGCGAGCTCAAAGCGTTGCGGTACTTGCTCGTACGCTCCAATGAGCTCTACTCAAACATTCCCGCCGGCGTATTTCGCAAGGATTCTGGGCTGGTGCATGTGGATTTGAGCGATAACATGCTTTCAGGGGCGATTCCACAGGAAGAGTTTATGAATTTGCACAATCTCCGCATGTTCAACGTGTCCGTGAACAGCCTCAGTGGAGTTCTTCCAGATGTTTCAAAACTTCCAATGTTGGAGGTGTTCTCGGCGTCGACGAATTCGCTCCGAGGCGAGTTACCACATTTTGAACGCGATTCAAACATGCGCTTCTTCGATGTGAGCAAAAACTTGATGCATGGGACCATACCACCTTTACATGTGCAAATGCCATGGGTGTTGTTTGACGTTTCAGGCAATTCCTTATCGGGCGAGCTGCTGCCGGTTGAATTTCCGCGCACGCTTCGCGTCTTCTCTGTAGGAAACAACAATTTGAATGGCTCAATTCCCTTAACGTTTGGCAAGCTTCCATACGTCGAACACTTGGACTTTTCTTCAAACAAGTTCACTGGGATGTTGCCATCGACGGTGATGCGTAAACCAAGTCTTCGGTATTTCAACGCGTCGCGAAACACGCTCGAAGGCGAATTGCCGCAAAGTTTCTACCAAGGCGAGAAGGAAAGATCCGCCATGAAACTCTCCGAGCTTGACGTCAGTCACAACCGCCTCACGGGAGAACTTCCGCGGGCTCTAGTTGAACTCGAAAATATCCGAGTCATCAACGTCGCGTATAACAAGCTCGCCGGAGAACTCCCGTCAGAGCACTGGTCCACGCGCAACCTCATTCGGCTCGACGTCAAAGCCAACGCGTTCACGGGTCGCGTTCCACCCTCCCTTGCCACCGCTCGCAAGCTCGAATACCTTGATTTGAGCCAAAACCGATTCACGTCAAGAATCGACCTGAACGTGCTGACCATTCCCACGCTCACGCACCTCGACGTCGCCGGAAACGACTTTGATTGGACCAACGTCGCCAAAGCCGGCGCGTCCTCGCCCGCCGCCGCGCGCGCGCGTCAAGACCCATCTCGCGCCATCAAACCCCCGCGCGCGGATGAATTATAAAATCACGCACCATACCGCTCACCTCTTCTAGTCCCGCGTGCGCCTCGTGCGTTAGCCACTGCGCGCCTTGTAATATACGCGTAACATACGAACCCGCGCGCGTTCGGCGCCTTACCCTACGCGAGGACAAAAAGATCACCATGGATTGATTGATTGATTGCTCGCGCGCCCCGACACACCGCGACGCGGCGCAACGCCAGGGCGCCACCAACCATGGTTCGCGTCGTGCATCAAGGCAAATACACGAAGAACATCTCCAAGAACCTTCCTCACGCCGGCACGACGAACGACGACGACGACGACGACGAGGAAGAGGAGGAGGATTCTCGACGTCGCGAATCTGGAAGCGACGACGACGCCGGCGACGGTGCTGGGGACGACGACGACGAGGATGAGGACGACGACGATGAGGAGGATGAGGACGACGACGACGACGACGACGACGACGACGCGAGCGAGGAAGGCATCGCGTTGAAACCAAAACCAAAACCGAAACGAAACCGCTTCGTGGACGACGTCGCCGAGGAAGACGACGACGACGATGACGGTGGGAAGAAGCGTAAGACGAAGAAGGCAAAGAAAGGTGGACAGCGTCGTTCTGAGTTTATCGATGACATGGCGGATGTGAATGATGAGGATGATGACGAGGAGGACGAGGGCGACGAGGAGGATGATTTGGATGACGCCGAGCGGGAGACGATTCAACGGGAAATGGATTCTCGGTTGCACGCGCGTATGGAGAATCAAGGTCAATTTGAACGCATGGAGAACGAAGAGGAGCTTGAAGCGATGATCAAGGAACGTTATGCGCAACCGGTATACCGACATACCGATAGCGGACGAGCGCAGTTGGATGAGAACGTAGATCAGCAGGCTTTGCACCCTACCGTGCGCGATCCTAAGCTTTGGCTCGTCACCGTGAAGCTTGGAAAAGAACGCGAGACGGTTGTGTGTTTGATGCAAAAGATGATCAACTTACGCAAGCAAGGTAAGCCTCCGATGCCGATCTTGTCGTCGATTACGCAAGATCACTTGAAGGGATACATTTACGTGGAAGCGGAACGTGAAGACCAAGTGCGTAAAGCTTTACAAGGGATGCGACACGTATATCACGGCAAACCGGTTCGTCTCGTACCAATTGCAGAAATGGTTGACTCTATCAGCGTGACGAAGAAGGAGGTTGAGGTTGTCAAGCTCGACTCTTGGGTGCGCATGCGCACCGGTGTGTACAAGGGAGACTTGGCCCAAGTCACCGATGTAAACTACGCCGACAACCAGTGCACGGTGAAACTCGTGCCACGCATCGATTACCAACACCTTGCCGACAAGGAGTCTGGCGCGGCCAAGGGCAAGGCGAAGTCGCAAGTGCGCCCGCCGGCGCGTTTGTTTTCCGAAGGAGAGGCCAAGCGTTTGAACCTTACATTCGAAAAGGGCCGCTTCGACCGGGCGATTAATGACTACGTTGACGTTTTATGCGGCACGACTAAGATTCGTGACGGCTATCACATGAAGACATGCTCTTTGGCGACTGTGAAATTGGCTGATACGCCGACGTTGGACGAGTTGCAAAAATTCGCCGTCGGCGACGCCGGCGACGAAGAGAACGCTGGTGGTGCCGGTGGCTCCTTGGCGGCGTTGACGCAAGCCATTGGTGTACGTAAAACGGACCTTAAGTTCATGCCGGGTGATCAAGTCATCGTCGTTGAAGGTGATTTGCGAAACCTTGAAGGTGTCATCGAACGCATCGCCCCCGACGGACGCGTCGTCGTGAACCCTTCGCACAAGGAATTGAATGAGCTTTTGACTTTCAAGCCGGAACAGCTTCGCAAATACTTCAAGACTGGTTCTACTGTTCGCGTGTTGCACGGTAAACACGAAGGCGTCGTGGGTATGGTGGTGAAGGTTGAAGGCGACATCGCGCATATCTTTTCCACCGTCAGCAACGAAGAGTTCCAAGTCTTCATGCACGACCTCGCTGACAGCGACGAAAATACGCAACGCATCGATACTCTCGGCGAATATGCTCTGCATGATTTAGCCATGCTCGATGGTTCCGAAGTTGGTTGCATCGTTCGCGTCGAGAAGGATGTCGCATTCGTGATGACCAACGCGGGTACGCCTGAACGTCCCGAAGTGAGACCGTTGAAGCTCCAAGATTTGAAGAAGAAGATGTTCAGCCGTAACATCTCCGCTCAAGACGTACACATGGATACTATCGATCCCGGTTCGATGGTTCGCATCATAGATGGCGTGTACAAAGACATCACGGGAACGGTTGAGCACATTTACAAGGGAACGCTTTGGATTCGCGCGAGACACGTCAAGGAACACGGAGGTATTGTGTGCATTCGCGCGCGTAATTGCACAGTGCATGGTGGTAAGGGCTCTACTGGTGGTGGTCTCGCTGCACAGATGATGTCTAGCTCCGGGTTGGCCCCCAAGTCTCCCGGTCACGCTCTTCTTCAAAGCTCGTTCACGAGTGGTATCCGTGCCGAGTTGATGTCTCCGCGTCACCAAGAGATGAGAGCGGCGCCTCAACGCGGGTCGTTTGGTGGTCCTCGTGGCGCTCGTCGCGACGATAGCTTGATTGGTCAAACGAAGAAGATTCGCGCGGGTGTTTACAAAGGATACATCGGTCGAATTGTGGATGCGACAGACACTACCGTTCGTGTTGAACTTCAAGCGCAAGCGCGCACTGTCACGGTGCAGCGCGAGCATTTGGATGTGCCTCAAGTCGCGGCGGCGCGCGATGCCTACGCGGCTCCTCGCGCGTACAACGCGTACGATGCTCCAGGTTCGCGCACACCGGCGCATTACCCTATGACTCCGGCGCATGGCGGTGGTATGACCCCGATGCATGGCAGCATGACGCCTGCGCGAGAGCAAGCGTGGAACCCGACGGCGACGCCCGCGCACATTCCGAGCGACTGGGCACCGACGTCTACGGCGGGTACGGGTTGGGGCGCCACGCCCGGAGCTGGTGGCGGGTACGCCCCGAGCTCGTACGGCGATGCCGCCGGACTCGCTGGTCCGACACCGGGCGGATACGGTCCGACGCCAGGTGCAGGAGGCCCCACACCCGGCTACGGCGTCACGCCTGGCGGCTATGGCGTCACGCCCGGCGGCTACGGCGTCACTCCGGGTGGCTTCGATGCACCGGCTGATGACGTCCAAGCGAATGAACCCGCGGTTTCGATCCCAGATGATTACAGCGGTGTGTTCATCCCCGGCGTTGTCGTTCGTTTGTCGAATGGTTCGCAAGGCTACGTCGTCTCCGTCGGACCGGCCGGGTCGAGCTTCAAGGTTAAGATTGGCGCCACGCGCTTGCGCGACGGCGTAGAGGTTTTAGAATCCGTCTCCAAGGCGTCCGAAGTTGTATCGGTGAAGGAGGACGAATTAACCGCGATCAAGCCCGAGAAGAAGGATCACATCATAGTCACGACGGCCTCTGGGGAGGAAACGCAGCGCGGAGAAACTGGCGAATTGTTATCCGTCGACGGCATCGACGGCGTCGTTCGTCTCTACTCCACGGGCGATGTTGTCATTTTAGACATGGGCTTGCTCGCTAGATACTGGCAAGCTTAGAAAAATACATTTGCAAAATCTAATGATCTCTAACATGTTGTCAAATATTCTTTGACCAACTACCATACTACTTTACGCCTCCTAAAATTTTTGCGCAGCCAATGTCGGATTGCATGCACGACGTATACGTCTGCCGTTGCAACTTCACCAACCCGCCGACGACTGGGGAGTTTTCAGTGATAGCTCCATCGGCGAGATAATCGCGGTGATAAATGATTGTATCAGAATCAGGCTTAAACTTCAACGTCGAAATGCCCGATAAATTACGCAACGGCCCCGTGGACAACAACATGTCGAGCGACCACGTCGCGACGTACGAATCCGCCGCGCACGTCTCCTCCTTCACCGTCAAAAACTGCCGAGAAAAATCAAACTGATTACGCAAATACCGCTCCATTTGTTTCTTCCCGCGCACTTCAGTCAACCCAGGCCCGTCGACATAATAAAACTCATCATCATAGTTGTTCAAGCACCCTTCGCGCCAGTTGTCCTGGTTACACGTCATCACCTCTCGAGCCTTTTTCAACCGACTCTCACTCAGCGTCCCATTCGCGCACGACGCGCTCGCGGGCGCACCCGTCGTACCAGTAAACGCCGACCCACCATTTAACGACGACGACGACGACGACGACGCGCCGACGGCAGATAACATCGTCGCGGCTACGCCAAACGCCACGACGCTCCGCCCGAGCGCCGCGAACGCGCCATCCACGCTCGACGTCGCCACCGCCCCCGCGCGCACCACCGCGCGGTCACCGTCTAAAACACCGCCACCACCATCACTACCAACATTCGCACGCGCGTCCGCGTCCACCGCCGCCGCACCATCGCCCGCGCCCGCGCGCGCCTCCTGAACCTCCCTCGTCGTCGCCCGCGCCCCGAGCTCACCCGCGCGCGCGCGCCGCACCGCACCGCCGCGCGCGCGCCCGCGCGCCCCGCACCCCCACACGTCGCTCCGCACCGCCCCCGGCGCTGCGCCCGTCGTCGCGCGCATATCCACCGCGGAGTCGCGCACTGAGCACCGACGCAAAAGCGTCGAGAGTGGATAACGACAATCAATCGCGCGGCATATCGCGACGCACGGCACGCCCGTCGACGCACGGACGCGAATCGAAACGTTAAGAAAGCATGCGAGCGGCGATCGCGCGAATGGCGCACGCGACGCCGACGCCGGTGCGCGCGGGTAAGGCGACGAGATTGCGGGCGAGCGCGGCGCCGATGATGGCGACGTCGTTGAGGTTTTGTGCGCGGGATTCGCGCGGCGTGACGACGCGCACGGGTGCGAGACGAGGTGCGGTGCGCGTGGCGTGTGAGGGATTGAATATTACGCCGCCACCGAGCGATGGGAAGGTGCGCGTGCGGTTCGCGCCGTCGCCGACGGGATCGTTACACGTCGGGGGAGCGCGCACGGCGTTGTTTAATTACTTGTACGCCAAGCGCACGGGCGGGACATTTGTGCTTCGCGTTGAGGATACGGATCAAGCGCGATCAACGCGCGCGAGTGAAGACAGTATGATTGCGGATTTGAAGTGGCTCGGGTTGGATTGGGATGAAGGTCCGGATATTGGAGGTCCATGCGGGCCGTATCGGCAGAGCGAACGCGGGGAGATTTACAAGGCGCTCGCGAATAAGCTCGTGGAGAGCGGTCATTGCTACAAGTGCTTCTGCACCGATGAAGAGTTGGAAGCGATGAAGGCTAAAGCGGAAGCGGAGAAGTTGCCGCCCAAGTACATGGGGAAATGGGCCACCGCGAGCGAGGCTGAGGTGCAAGAAATGTTGGATAAAGGCGTGCCGTATACGTATCGATTCCGCGTGCCCGAAGGTGAGCGCATTGAAATCGATGATATGGTTCGTGGTAAGGTTGGTTGGGACACCGACACATTGGGTGATTTCGTGTTGTTGCGCTCTAACGGTATGCCGGTGTACAACTTTTGCGTCGCCGTTGACGACGCGACGATGGGTATCACGCACGTGTTACGTGCCGAAGAGCACTTGCCGAACACGCTTCGCCAAGCGCTCGTATACAACGCGCTCGGCTTCCCGCTCCCGACGTTCGCGCACATGTCTCTGATTCTTGCGCCGGATCGCTCCAAGCTTTCCAAGCGCCACGGCGCGACGTCCGTTGGCCAATTCAAGGAGGAAGGTTACTTGAGCAAGACGATGGTCAACTACCTTTCGTTATTGGGATGGAACGACGGCACAGAACAAGAAATCTACGAAGTCGAAGAGCTCGAAAAGCTTTTCGGCGTCGATCGCATCAACAAATCTCCGGCGGTGTTCGATAAGGTCAAGCTCAACTGGATGAACGGACAGCACTTGCGTTTACTTCCGGAATCGGATGTCGAAGCGCTCGTGGGCGACGCGTTGAAAGCCGCCGGCGTCGTTAAGGAGTCTTCTGGCCCGGCGGTTTCGGCAATCATCCCTTTGATCAAAGAATCCATCGAGCTCGTGCAAGATGCGATTCCTCAAGTTCAACAAATGTTCGAATACCCATTGAAAGCGAACATGGAGGACGAAGCCATGAAGAAGGTGCTCGAAGATGATTTCCAACCGATTGTCGACGCCATCGTCGCCGCGCATGAAAGTGGCGCGCTCGCCACTGCCGTCAAAGAGGGCAACGTGAAGAAGTTCATCAACGACACTGGTAAGGCGCTTGAGCGTAAGGGCAAGCGTCTCTTTATGCCGTTCCGTATCGCTCTCACTGGACGCATGCAAGGCCCGGAAGTCGGCGACGTGCTCACGCTTTTGGACAAGGCGGCCGGTTCTTCAGACACTATTGTCAGCCTTGATGAACGCGTCGCCACGCTCAAGGCGGCGTTCCCGAAATAAACGCGCAGCAAAAATGAAATTTTAATAAATATTCTAGCCATTGTTCGAAACGACGACGATAAAGAAGTAGGGAAACGGCTGATATTAATCTTGTTTGTCTTCGTGTTACATGCTAACAGTAGAGCGTGGAAACCTTCTTGTTTACCACGAGCTGCTGTCTTCCTTGGATTCTTCGACCGCCGCCCCCGCCATCAAAGGTTCGTCCGCCTTCTTCGGGTACGAAGTTTTGGAGGAGGAGGTGGACACCTTGTCGGTGATTGAGCTCACGGCGCCGATGGCCGAGTCGAAGATGGCTGGGATGTCAATACCAGTGCTCGATTCAAGATCTTCGAGAGTGTTCTTGAAGTCTTCACGGCTTTCTTCGAAGAGCAAATAGTTGTACGTGAAGTAGAGCGTGTAGGCGATGCCAATAGTTTCCAACGCAACATCAGCAATGCCCGGGAGGATCGCCAAAGACAAGAGGAATGAACCGGCGATGATACCAGCGAAACCGAGATCCGCAGTTTGCTTCAACGACATCGTCGTGTTGATCGGCTTCTTGGCTGCCACGCGGCGCCCGGCAGGTCTAGGCTTCGCCTTCATCATCGGTTTGCGGGAAACGAGCGGCTTCTTAGCAACAACCTTCTTGGTTGCCATCATCGGCTTCTTGGCGACAATTTTCTTCGCCACGACAGGCTTCTTAGCCACAACCTTCTTGGTCATCATCAACGGCTTGACAGCCTTCTTGGCCAACGGCTTCTTAGCCACGACAACCTTTTTCACCGTCGCCTTCGGCTTGCTCGCGATGAGCGGCTTCTTAACGATGGGCTTCTTCTTCGCCGCGACGATGGGCTTCTTCTTCGCCACGACGGGACGCGGCTTGACAACCTTCTTCACCACTGGCGTACGCTTTTGCGTGCCAGCGCCCGCATCCATGTAACCCTTAACCTTAGGCTTCGTCGCATCCGCCTTGGTGGACGAACCAAACCCAAAAATCGCCTTGGTCTGTGCCCGAGAATACGCGCGCGTTTTACGGTTAGTCTCTCGAACGCGCGCGCGTCGCCCCCTCGCCCCCTCGCCCGTCGCCCCTCGTGCGCACCACACACCCGCACCCGCGCACATCGCACGACACACCATTCCCGCGCGCACAAACCACCCATCGCGCGCGCGCCCCGCCCTATCCAACGCACGCGACGCGCATCCCAAAAAAGTCATCCGTATCTCTCCCACGATCGGCGCGCTATCCAAACGCCAATTGCCGCATCCCGACCACGATCCGCCGTCACCGCGACGCGCGCGACACACACCACGACGCACGTACCATCACATTCCGCTGCGGTCTCGCCGCTCGCGTGCGCGCGCGCGCATCAACCACGCGCGCGCCGGCGACCGCCGTCGACGACGCCATCGACATCATCATCTTTGGTTCAAACGATGCGCGTGACGGGAGACCGACGCGTGCGAGCCTCGAGAGCGGCGGCGGCGGCGTTCACCACTCGACGTCGAGGATGAAAAACTACGCGCGAGGTCGCTGTGACCCGCGGTGCGTGTGCCGAGATGACGCGCGGGGACGACGGCGGCGAGTCGGCGACACCGCAGCGACGACGCCAGGGCGAGTCTTGAAAAAGATACGGAACGCCGCGCGCGCGCGTGATGGCGTGGGTATGCATTCATGTGACCCAGTATCAGAGGGTTTAGCGTCTATAGTAGTACAGGTCAAGGCCTCAT
>Ga0181599_1000348_pt1 | contig 48020 bp, 37 predicted proteins | sample 041ome_3_FD_148658 | JGI IMG/M metagenome (GOLD analysis project Ga0181599, IMG submission 148658) | Coastal salt marsh microbial communities from the Groves Creek Marsh, Skidaway Island, Georgia - 041405US metaG (spades assembly) | ecosystem: Environmental > Aquatic > Marine > Intertidal zone >...
ATATAACTGTTTGCGCTTCTTTCGCTTTCCCAATAAAGCGCTCACCCGTATCACCGATGATTATGTATTTAAACAAGTACGCGTAGCTCATGGTTTTCTCTGTCTTCTTTTAAAAAACGCACGAAGAGTAAAAGAGATATAGAGGGAACGCAGGAGCGCGCGCGCGCGTGTTCAAGGGAAGGCGACTTTGTGATGCTTTTGCGTGCAAAAAAAAGTGAAGAGACGTCTCGGGAAAAAACAGAGAAAGTGAGATTCATGTGGATATTACGCGTGAATGATGACTGCTACCGTGCGCTACTACGTTTAAAACTTTCTAAATAAGAGCGAATTCCCGTTTTTTTTATGTTTTCATTTCATTGCGGCTTTTGCGGCTGTTCTCGGTTCCGTCTGTTGGCTTCTTCCATCGGGTCTCTGCGCGCGCGGTTGAAGATGGAAGAAGAAGTGTCGTCGGTTAGAAAAGAAATTGGAAATCTCAATAAAAAGCGCACTCTGCGTTCATGTCTTTGTACAACCGCGCGAGAAATGCGCTGGACGGGAGGAGGACGACGAGCGCGGCCGCGACTCGCGCGTAGTTCATGTCGACTTTTTTGTATCGGAAGGAGGAGGAGGCGGACATTTGTATTTGTGTAAGTGTGTGTGTGTGCGGATAGAAAGAGAGAGAGAAAAAGTGAAGCGTGTGAAAGTATTTATTATTACAAGACGAGTTTTTCCGGCTCAGAGTGAAGGAACGGTGTTTTTTGTCAATCACGACTTCATTTCAGAGAATGAAAAAACATTTGTAATCATCATTGCCGGAATGAACGCGTACTTTTAATCAAACGTGGACGCGTTAATCACGTATCGTTTCGTCGAGTCGTTCCCTTTCTCCAACAGCTGCAACGCTTTCGGGATATCGCCGACGGAGATGATTTCCACGTCTGGGAATATTTCGTGTTCCCAACAGAAATTAACCAACTCTCTCGTCTCTTTCATGCCGCCGATGAGCGAACCGTGTAAAGAGATGTCGTTCCAAATGAGTTTGGTTCCCGTGATTGAAACTGGTTTCGTGTTTAAACCGATCAAGACGTAATGGCCGTGCGTGGCGAGCGCGTCGACGACTTGGTCGTAAAACTCTTGCGGCGAAGGAACTTTGTCGCGTCTATCCCCTCTCGAGCTCGGGCTGCTTTCTGGAGAAGATGGAGATGCGTCTTCCTCGGTAGGAATGGCGCCGACGGTATCTAAAATGATATCGAGCGAATGGTCGCGTTTGAGTTTGTTCATGGCGGTGATGGAAGACGACAAGACGAAATGTTTTGCGCCGATTCTTTTCGCTTCTTCTTCTTTGTTCGGACTGTGGGAGATTGCAAACACCTCCGCGTTCATCTTCGATAAAATTTTGATGCCCATCTGTCCAAGACCCCCGAGACCTCGCACACCTACTTTAACGGGCGTTGATGACGAACTGTCTCGTTTTTTTACGATGTCGATGTATTTCTTACACGGCGAATACATCGTGATTCCCGCGCACAGCAACGGGGCGCATTTTGCCAACACCGCGTCGAACTCGCCTTCGCTTTCCTTGAAATCGTCCTTCGCGAAAGGAAACTTCACGGCGAATCGGTGGTCGACGACAAACTTATCTGAGTACCCACCAATCGTCTGAACTTGATTCTTACCGTGTAAAGAGTGTCTTGTATACGCCCCGTACGTCCACGTCGGAATATTTTTACAATATTGTTCTTCGTCGTTCGCGCACGACGAACAAGAGAGACACGACTCGACCATACATCCGACGCCAACGACATCGTCGATTTTTAAATCAGTCACCTCGGAACCGACTTTCGTAACTACGCCGATGATCTCGTGTCCCGGGACTAACGGATAGCTGTGCTGACCGATGTCGTGCGCGATGAAGTGTAAGTCCGTGTGACATATGCCCTGCGTTTAAATATGAACGAGAGAAAAAACCTCGTTAAAATTTTTTTCTCCCTCCTAGATACAAAAAAGAAGAGCGCGAAAGATCGATCTCTTTCGTCTGCGCGTAGAGCGCGTCCGGCTCAGAAAAAGAACAAGGAAGGGTTTGTGTTGTCTTCAACGTCTCGCCACATCTGCGAGTCTCTCAGCGACTTGTTATTGTCATCATCGCCGGAACACAAAAGAAGAGAGATACAAAGACGAAAGAGAGAGAAAAGAAAACAAGAAAGATAAAACCGGCATACGCAATACTTCACGTCCAACTGCACTTGCTGCTCCGAACACGCCTCGCGCTCCATCTCCATTTGACGCATGTTGCGCGACGACCTCGTCGTCGCCGCGAACACTTTACACTTCATCTTCCTCTCTCTATTTCTCTCTCTTTTCTCCTGTTTGTGTGTTTTTATTTGGAGTTTCCAATCGTGTATTTTTTTCCCTGGTGCTCTGTGAACACAAAAATCCCAACGAATTGAATTGAAAATCCCAAGATCTCTCTTTTGGTTCTCGGGCGCACACATCGATCGAGAGAGGAAAAAATTTTAATTGGCGGAGAATTATTTGCGAAAAAAGTGTCCAGATACGCGTGGATTAAAATCGCGAAAATCCGCGTGGGAAAAAAATTTTCTCGAGAGCTGGTTCTCTTCATACAAGCACACTGCGTCGACGTAAATCTCGGTCGCAAAACACACACACACACACACACACGCGCGACTCTGGTGCGATCTGAGACGGGCACGATGAGTGGGTAAAGGAGGGAGTGGGAAAGGCGCGTCTTTTTTGGAGAGAGAGAGAGAAGAAAGAAAGAAAGACGGTGGAGAGAGAGAGAGAGAGAAAAGTTCTGATTGGCACAGAGAGAGAAAATCAATCGGAGACAGAGAGAGCAGCAACTGAAATTTTCGAAAAAAAGGCAATCCGCGACCGCGCGCTGAGGCTACCGGACGCGAACGAGCGATTAGGAATCGAAACGCAGAATTGAGTGGCGCGTATATTTAATCATAAATATTTGCGAAGAGATTTAGCGTTTTGAATCGTTGAAGAGAGAAAAAGTTGGGATCGACGCTCCGCGTAAATTAAACGGACGGCAGCCGAATATCTTTTTTTTCGTATCTTTTGCCTTGTTCGGGACGCTTTTCTTGGAGGCATCAATCAATAATGTCCGGCGGCACAAACGGCGCGGGGAAGAAGATTGGAACGAATGCGAACGGAAAGGCGCACGCGCAGAGCCACGCGGCGCACGCGCAGATGAATAATGGAGGTGGAGGAGGATCCGCGTATCAGCAGCAAAATGATATGAATAACGCGACGTCCAACGCAAAGATTTTTTCAGCCAGCGAACAGCAGCACATGCAAATGCAGCAACAACAGTACGCGCAAGCGGCGGCGATGCAGCAGTACGCGCAGGCGTATTATTACCAAATGGCGATGGCGCAGAGCATGGCGGGTGGGCCGCAAATGCAGCAGAGAACACCGAGAACGAGCGCTGGGGAGGAGCACATGCATCAAATGATGATGTTGCAACAACAGCAGCAGCAAACTGGCGAGTCGAATCAGCAACAACCAGCGCCGGGAGGAGGAGGAGGAGGAATGTTCAACATGACCAACGCAAACTCGTACATGCAAATGGCGATGATGAATCCGCAATTTACAGCCGCATTTCAACAGCAACAGCAGCAACAACAACAACAAACGTCGACAGTTGCAGGAGGCACGCCGTTTCCAGGTGCGGTCGGATTTAACTACCCGCCTGGATACTATCAACAGCCTCAGCAATATACGCCGGTAAAGCTAGATGGAATGAACAGCGTGAGCGTAAACAAAGGAAGTGCGAGTGGGAAAACGACCGGCACGAGAACGTCGCGTAAACGGAAATCTGACGTAGCGGCACGAGTGTGCGTAAACTGTCAGTGCACGTCCTCTCCGTTTTGGCGGAAAGAGAGGAACGGCGAGGGGAGTTTGTGCAACGCGTGCGGTTTGTATTTTGCTAAAAACAACTCGCCGCGACCGGTTGGGCTTTGGAAACGCGAGAGAAATGGGAACACGTTAGCTGTAAAAGAGGCTCGGCTTCAGCAGCAGCAGCAGGAGCAGCTTGCTGCGCAACAACAGCAACAGCAAAACGGCGACAAAAAAGGTGCTCCGGCAACTTCTGTTCCTCCAAATAATACCTCTGAAGAAGGTGGAGATAAACAGCAACAAAACGATTCCGGATCTGGTCGGCAAAACCAAAAAACTGCATCAAACGAGGCAGGTAGCGATGGCACCAAGACGGAGTCGGTGGAGAAGGCGAATCAGTCGGGTGGAAACTCCTCTGACGAGAACAACGAGAAAAAAGGAGCATCTGAGGAGAACACCGACGACGAAAATGAATACGAAAACAAATCGGAAGTGAAGAGGGCTAAAGTTGTGCTTGAGATGAGGGGTGAAAGAGTAGTAGTGAGAGTGAGTGAGAGTGTCGAGAGAGTGTTGAGAGAGTGTGAGGAAGAGTGAGAGAAAGAGAGAGAAGAGAGAAAACATACAGAAATTGTACTAAAGTTCATATCGTGTTGTAAATGCAAGAGATTTCTTATAAATGAATCTCGTTGATTCAAACCAAACGTGTGTGCAAGCACTTCTGCTATTCTATGCCAAGCTTTTTCTTCGCTTTGGCGATTATACTTCTACGTCGATCCTTTGCACTCGTCTGCTTCTCTTTCACTTTTGATGCTTCCAGCGCTTTCTTCACGCCTCTTTCGCCCGCCTCTTTCGCTTTCTTTGCCATCTCTTCTCGTTTTGCTCTCATTTCTAACCGCTCGCGTTTCCCTGGTTTGCCTTTTCGCTTCGCTATTCCTTTCGCGGGCTCTTCTTTACTATTCCCATCGTCCCCTTTTTTTCCGGGCTTCATCTTCTTCTTCTCTTTACCGCTACTGCTCGAAGGACCTTCTTTTTCTCCACCGCTACTACTTTTATCGCTATTCTTTCCCGCCGCTTTTTGTCTTCGAATCGACTGCATCTGCCTTCTACCAATCTTTTCCTTCTTTTTCTTCTTCTTTTCCTCCTCTTTGTTCTTCTTTTCGCCGTCGCCGTCGTTCGCCCCAACGTGTCTTTTCTTCCTCTCCTCTTCTTCCTCTCTCATTTTCCTCTTGTTCCGTATTCTCGCCAACCTCTCCAAGTGCGTCTCCGCTTCCTCTTCTTTCTCGAACGACTTATCGCTCGACGCCGGAACAAAATACAGATGCTTGGTTCTCCTCTCGTCGTCTTCAGGTAATTTGTGCACTCTTTTCACGTGTTTCTTTGACTTCAAATGTTCTCTCTTCGCGTCCTCGGACAGCACGAGGCAGTTGTTACAGACGGTGCATTTCAACGCCGTAAACGCATTACTCTTCACCTTTTTCTTCTTTTTTCGTCTTTCCTCTTCTTCTTTCCGCCTCTTTTCATCATCTTTTTCTTCTTCTTCTTCTTCGTCGTCGTCGTCGTCGGACTCTTCGTCCTCCTCCCCGGCGGCGTCGTTGGTTACTTCCGCCTCCTCGTCGTCTCCTCTTCCTCCACCTTCCTCCGACGCGGAGGTGGACGATAAATCCACCACGCCGCCGATGCTCTCCATCGAGGACGAGTCCGAATCGTCTCCTCCTCGTCTCACTCCGTCGCCGTGGAGGTAGTTCCAGTCTCGTCGTTTGAACATTAATGCGCGTGTGTGTTTCAAGTGTTTTGGTTTTTGTTTTGACGTGTGCGAAAAGGAAAAAGCTTCCAATCTCACAAAAGAAAAACTTCAGGCTTAATTAGGGTATGAAACCCTAAAGAGATGAAAACAGAAAAAAATGTCGCGATGCGACAAAAACAAAAGCCAAAGAAGTCGAGAGAAAAAAAAAGGGAGAGAGAGGAGAGAGCAGAGAGAAGCGAGATGCTTTCCCCTGCTCTGCGCGTTTCTTCTTCTTCTTCTTCTTCTTCTTCTTCTACGAGTTTGAAAGCGACGTCATCGAAGAAGAGCGGAAGGTTTGCGCGTTCTTTTTGTGCGTCTTCGTCTTCGTATTATTCGTCTCATTTATTATCGTCAACGACAAAATCCGATTGGAAATCACGACTCCATCGTCATCGAAAACGAGAAGAGAGAAGAAGAAGTAAGAGAGCATCGACGACTTCGAGTGCGGTCGCGTCGTCAGATTTCACCTCCTCTTTAGCACTCGTCGCGAGTGAGATGTCCTCGTCGCATCCTCTTCTGCGAGACGCGACGGCCACGGCGGCGACCATCTTCGGCTCTTTGCTTTGGGTGAAACTGTTCGACCAACTCGCCAAGAACGAGGTGTTGGAGGCGAAACTCTCTCGGAAGCTCGTTCACGTCACGTCGGGGACGTTTTTCGCGATCACGTGGTGCTTGTTCGGCGACCAGTGGTATTCGAAACTGTTCGCGACGATCGTTCCGAGTTTACAGGCGCTCAGGTTGTTTGCCATCGGGTCCGGGTTGATCGAGAATAAAAACGCCGTGCGAGCGGTGAGTCGAGAAGGCGGGAAGGAGGAGTTGTTATACGGGCCGTTTTATTACACGATCGTGTTGATGTTGACGACGTTGTTGTTCTGGAGAGAATCGCCGGTTAGTTTTCTCGTCGTATCGACCATGTGTGGTGGAGACGGAGTCGCGGATATCGTTGGCAGACGGCTGGGGAAGAACGGTAAAAAATGGCCGAAACCGTTCGACGAGCGCAAATCCTTCGCCGGGAGCGCGGCGATGGTCGTCGCCGGATTTCTATTCACCGTATCTTTAACGCATCTGTTCGGCGTTTTGGGATATTTCCCGAACGATCGCGTGTTTGGTGGCCCAGACGATGTTGGATATTACGGGGTCATCGCACTCGTGTGCGTCTCGTGCGCCCTCGTCGAGGCGTTGCCGGCGAGTAAAATCGACGATAACATCAGCGTCGCCGCCGTCGCCGCGGCGTTGGGATCTTTAGCCTTCTTATGATGATACGTTTATCATTTATACTTAAACACATAGCGCGCGCGCGCGCGCGATTACGACAGACTTTAGCTTTTTTGTATCACGCGTAGTAGGAAAAGAGTGTTATTGTAGATTTTGTAATGAACAATCAAACGCGAGTAGTATTAGAGTAGCGTACCATCAAATTAACGAACTTTCTCTCTCTCTTCTTCTTCACAATTTTTAACTGACTCTCGCACGCACAAAACACATCATCATGCGAGAAGAAGACGCGGTAAAAAAGAAGAAAAAATCCGCGCTGCAGCGCGTCGGTTCCGGTCTGATCGATTCCATCGTCATCGGTGCGACCGCCACGACCGGTTTGACCGCCTCGGCGGTTTCCGCGGTCGTCCCAAACTCCGGTGGCGCCGTCGACGTTCTCGTCGTGCGAAGAAGGACGACGAACGACGACGACGACGACGACCACATGCGTTGCACGCCGTTCTTCGTTCGCTTCGCCAACGCGAAATCGTTCTTCAGCAAAAGAATATACGGCAACGAACAAACGTTCGTGAGTTTTAGCGTGAACGGGAAAACGTTCGAAGAGTTTAAGATGCGCTTGAGCAGGAACGGATCGTGCGCGTTCGCGCACGAAAATTGCAAACCGGAAGACGCGTATTTCGACGGTTGGGACGAAACGACGACGACGATGACGACTGTGGTCGAGAAGAAGAATTCCGCGGTAGGAAAGGACAAAGAAGGAGGTAGCGACGCGTTGTTAAACGAGACGGAGAGCATCGCGATCGAAGAAGCGGAGGAGGCTGGTAGGAGCTCGGAGGATGAAGAAGAAGAAGAGGATGGAGGAGACGAAGAAGAAGCGGCGAAGCCGAAGGCACCTTTCGCTTCCGCGGAAGAAGCCGCGGGAACGGAGGAGGTGATTCCAACGGTAACTACGACAACAACGACGTCGTCTGGAAATTTCACGAGGGCGAAGAAATGGTTTAAGTCAAAAGTGGGAGGATTGAGTGGGAATCATCGTAGTGGTAGCGGGAATGACAGTAACAACAGGGCTAATAATAAAAACAACGACGAGAACGAGAAGAAAGGGACGAAAGCGCCGAAACCTCCTCGAAAGCGAAGAAACACGCGCTTGACGTCAGATGAATTGAAAACGTTAGATTTGAAGCCAGGATTAAACACGGTCACGTATTCGTACAAATCGAGAGTGTTTGGAACGCAAACTTTAGAATGTAATTTGTTTTTGTGGGACTCGGACGATAAAGTAGTCGTTAGTGACATCGACGGAACCATAACGAAGTCAGACGTTCTCGGTCACATATACACGATGGTTGGTAAAGATTACGCGCATCCAGGCATCGCCGCTTTGTATCGCAAGATTGTTCGCAACGGGTATAAAATCCTCTTCGTGACCAGTCGCGCGATTAGCCAAAGCAACTCCACGAGAGCGTATTTACAAACGCTCACGCAAAACGGCGAGACGTTGCCGCTGGGCCCGGTCATGTGTGCGCCAGATCCGATATCCACCGCGTTATACCGCGAAGTCGTCGCTCGAAAACCAGAAGTGTTTAAGATCCGATGTCTCACTCGAGTGCGTCGCTTATTTGACGTGGATATCAACAAAACTCGAATGTTTGCCGGTTTCGGCAATCGCTCTTCCGATGCGCTCGCCTACAAAACGTGCGGCATAGAGCTGGATAAAATATATACCATCGATCCAAAATCGCGATTGCGAAGCGAAGAAACTGGCGAGACGTTCGAAATTCAACACCTCATGGACAAAGTGGACCAAGCTTTCCCTCCGATTGAAGGTCGAGTTCGAAACGAAGAGGAGGAAAAAGAACAAGAAGACGTCGTCGTCGACGCTCGATGGCAAATAGCAGAAAAAGAGGAAGGTAAAGATCGCGGAGGAAAAGTCGCGTGCTTGCTCACGGTCGAAGAAAAGAGTCGAACGGTGCACTGCTCGCTCTTTGTGGAGTAAAAAATCGGGAAAGCGTGCCTCGCGAACGCGCGTGGTAGTAGTAGTAGTAGTAGTGGTTGCAGCGGCAGAAGTATCGTAGTCTACAGCGTTGTATTTTGAAGAAAATTTCAGAGATGAAATCCGACACACAAATATATAAAAGAGAAAGAACAAAAAGACGCACCTCTCTTTGATGTCCACAACACCACCGCGACCTCCGCCACCGCGCGGCGCGCTCGGCGCACCCTCGCTGTCTCCTTCTTCCTCCCTCTCTCTATCTTTGCTCTACCCGAACGCTCCGGTGAGAGTTACTCTTAAAGTTGAAGAAGACGGAAAGGAAGAAAAAAATACGCGAGGAGGAGGAGGAAGAAGAAGAAGAAGAAGAAGAAGAAGAAGAAGAAGCGACGGCGACGGCGACGAGGATGCGCCGAGGACGTTCACGAGCGATGATTTTGCGTTGGGGTTGCTGACGTTTGCGTCGACCGCGGTGGACGCGTTTCGCATCGTATCGGTAAGAGGAAGAAAAGAAGGAGAAAAGAAGAAGAAGATGAACAAGAAAAAGAGAGAACCACCTCGAGTGAGTTTGAGCTTACTCGTCGACGAGTCCATCGGGCCGGAGAATCGAGAACGAGAACGACTGAACACAATTCGACGCGCGCGAACGTGGCATCATCCAGAACAACGTTCGCTTTTCGAGGTCGAGTGGGATGAACGCTCGAGCACGCCTCTGCCTCTTTCGCAAAGACAAAATCTGCGCGACGACCGGACGCCCGGTCTGGAAGAGAAGTTTTCCGTCTGGAGACTCTCGGACGATCGAGATCTGAACGAGTCGCACGACGAGTACGAGGACGAATTTCGCGAGGAGCAGAGACACGTGAAAAGGAAACAGTCGTTCACGCCGAGCTTCGTGAAAGAAAAGTAAAAGTGGAACGCGTCGAGAGAGAGAGAGAGAGAGAGTGAGAGAGAGAAGAAGAAGAAGAAGAAGAAGAAGAGCGTCCAAACCGCGGGAGAAAAAGGAAAGGGAAGACCTGAAGCGGTCAAAGCGCGCACATAGAAAGAACGTGTTCATGTGAAAAACGCATACAATAATAATCATCGTAACGAATTTATGTTAAACTCGTTTTAAAATGATGCTCGCGGCGCGCGTTCGCTTCTCTCTCTGTGAGCTCTTTTCACTTTTCTTTCCCAGAGCGAGACACGTCTCTCTCTCAATTTCGCCAGATTTTAAAACGCAAAGGAAGGTTTGCGACACCCCCGGCGTACTTTTTAAACTTTACGCGCGCAGCGGCGACGAACCGAGGAGAGAAAAAGCCGCGATGAACTTAACGCGTCGACTCTCGGCCGCGAAAGACGCGTTCAACGAGAACGACGTCGCCGCGTCGAGAGCAGCGCACGAAGGGAAAACTGTTAAAAGGAAGGCGACGGATTCGAACGCGGACGGAGGTAATAACGAGATCAAATACGATGCGGAGGAAGCCCACGCGGGAGCCGGAGGGAAATACGTTAAGAGCTTAGTGTTTGGAGGTTTGGATGGGATCATAACGACGTTTGCGGTGGTCGCGGCGAGTAAAGGTGGGAGTTTGAGCACGGAGATTGTCTTGTTGATGGGCTTTGCGAATCTCTTCGCGGACGGTTTGTCCATGGGATTCGGAGATTTCCTATCGAGCAAAGCGGAGCACGAGTACGCGACGACGGAGAAGAAACGGGAGAAGTGGGAGTTTGATAACTTTCCGGAAGGTGAGAAGAGAGAGATGGTGGAGATTTACATGCAAAGAGGGATGAATGAGGAAGACGCGACGATAATCATCGAGACGATGTCAAAGTACGAGGACATATTCGTGGACGTGATGATGGTCGAAGAGTTGGGTTTGATGCCTCCGGAGGAAGAGTCCAGCTTTATGAATGGATTGGTAACTTTTATAGCGTTTTCTTTGTTTGGTTTCGTGCCTTTGATGCCTTACTTGATCGGAAGGTTGGCGAAGAGCGGGTCAGAAGACGCGTTGTTTGCGAGCGCGTGCGTTTTAACTGCGTTTACGCTGTTTTCGTTAGGGGCGGCAAAGGCGAGGTTTACGAATCAAGCGCAAGTGAAGAGCGGCTTGTTTATGTTAATAAACGGTGGTTTAGCGGCAATTTGCGCGTATTTAGTCAGTTGGGGGATTTCTGAAGGGTTAGGCATTAATAGCCCGTGATGTTTTGATATCATTAGTAAACAAACAGCTTTTTATTCAGCCGTACTTTGCGCGTACATTATTTTTTTCTTTTCTAAAAGCTAGTGAACAAACTAAGTTTCTCTATCTCTCTATTTCTACTCTACTTGATGCGTTAATGGTTCGATGGTACAGTTTGTTGTTGTTGTTGTTGCTTCTTCAGGATAAAGTTCCCTACGGTTTCATTCGCGCCGCAGTTTGCTTTCGCGAACCGAAAGAATGCCATTTTGGCGCTCGAGTCGCTTGGGGATATATCGTAGCACGCGATGGTATTCGCCAGCGCTGCTAAAACTACATCTTCGCGGTGCGATAGATACGCAGACGGGTTAGCAGCCATGGCATCCAGGATACATTTCAATGCCAATTTTGGTTGCGCCTTGAGAACGAGTAAAGCGCTTTCGCAGATCTTTTTCGCGCACCAAGCGGCTTCGCCGCCTACCCCACCTTGCACTAAGTTTTGGAGAGCATCATCGTATGCACCAGTCGCAGTACACAACAAAGCTCTATTCAGTACCATCGCTTGTCCACCTATGTTCGCTTCATCGATCGTTTCGAGCATTCTGCGTGCCGTCGAAACATCTCCGGAAGCGACGAGAATTCGAAACGCCTTGGACCTCGCCGCGTGTTCCGTTCGTTTATCGCCGTCCTTTACGCTCGTCGCGCAAAGTCGTCTGCACGCGTTCAACGCGGCTCTCATCTCTTTTCTTTCGAAGTGTTCGTTTATGATCCACGAGAGACACTCGTTCCGTCTGTGTCTTAAAGTCATCAAAGTCTTCTCTTCCCGTAATCGTTGCTCAACCAACTGTAACTCACATTTCCTCGCTAACTTCGTCAACATCTCCACCGCGCCCCCATCCTCTTCCAAAATCGCGCAATAAAACTCCAACTTGAACGGCAACTCTTTCCCGAACGAGTCCAAATCGCCCAAATCACTCGCGCACCGTCTCGCCATTGCTCTGTCGCCTCTCGTTTTCACCAAATGTTCCAGATACTCCCCAGCTTTCTCGGCATCCTCGAGCTCTTTCAAGGCGGCGATATCGTCCGCATCTTCGGGCGTCGGGAGCGGTCGAGAGGACACCACCGCGCGGTCGAACGCTTTTTTCAGCGACGAGATGTAATCCGCGTCTTCTGCTTCAGAAGAGATTGTTTTTAGCGGTGGTGGTGACGCGGTTTCTTCCATGGTTTCTTCTTCTTCTTCTTCTCTCTCTCTCTTTTTTTTGCCCCCTTTTCCCCGGGAAGGCCTCCCCCAAGGGGCGTTTTTTTACACAAACCCTAAACGAGGATCTTTGAAGCAAAAAAAGCAAAGAGCAGAAAGAGCGTCCCGTGAAATCCTCTACAAAAAACACACTTTACTCATAAATATGTTTGCCATCCAAGCGTCTTCCGCGGTTTCCACCGCTCGCCCGACCTTCACGAAATCCGTGAGAAGCGCGAAAGCGTCCGTGTCGAACGCCATGCCGTTCGCGCCGTTGAGGTAAGGGGTAGATTTCGAACGTGATTTTTTTCTTTTTTGGATTACGTCGCCTGTTTTTCTTCGTTTTTCCGCCTTTTGAGAAAAACGCATATCTCTCCTTTCTCCGGTGAAGGGGAGCGGAAAATGAAGGCCCAATCGCGCGCACGGAAAATCCTCTCGGGAGATGTTTCGAGGGACAGAACGAGGAATAGTTTCGTCGAATCGCGCGCACCGATCCGCGTTGTCGCGAACGGTGATCTGGTTTGCCTCGAAACGCGTTCGCGAGTGGCTCGAAAACATACAATTGTATTTTTGATTCGAATAGGAAAAGAGATAAAACCATCGTCATCGAACGAGAGAGGGGCGGAGAGAGGGGAAGACCGCGATTGAGATTTTTCTTTCAGAGCTTTCTTTCGAAGCCGCATTTTCTCTGTCTGCTCCTCTTCCTCTCTCCCTCTCACTCTCTCTTCATTCGTCCGATCTGAAACTGACCGTCTGTATTTCTCTGTTTGTATCATCATCATCATCGCAGCATCAAATCCACCAAGTCTCGCTCCTTGGTCATCTCCAACTCCGTCACCAAGAAGCCGGACTTGTCCGACCCGGTGTTGAGAGCCAAGCTCGCGAAGGGTATGGGTCACAACTACTACGGTGAACCGGCGTGGCCGAACGATTTGTTGTACATTTTCCCGGTCGTCATCTTGGGTACCATCGCGTTGTCCATCTCCTTGGCGGTTATGGAACCGACTCAGTTGGGTGAGCCGGCGGATCCGTTCGCCACGCCGTTGGAAATCTTGCCGGAGTGGTACTTTTTCCCGACTTTCAACGCGTTGAGAGTCATCCCGAACAAATTGTTGGGCGTTTTGTCCATGGCTGCCGTCCCGGTTGGTTTGATCACCGTTCCGTTTTTGGAATCCATCAACAAGTTCCAAAACCCGTTCAGAAGACCGGTCGCGACCACGGTCTTCTTGATCGGTACCTTCTACGCCATCTGGATGGGTATCGGCGCCACCATGCCGATCGACAAGGCCATCTCCCTCGGTGTCTTCTAAATTTGTGAACACTATCGCAAAAGAAATATTTTATCATTAGATTAGAAGAAAACACAGAAAGAGGGACAGAGAGACAGAGAGACAGAGAGAGAACAGCGGAGATGAGAAGAGGAGAATGGAGAGAAGAAAGACGAGGTTGCGAGAGGGAGCATATACGAGAGACTCCGCAACCGACCAGCGCACAGAACGAAAAAAAACATATATAGAATGTACCGCTTCTTTATCGAAGTCGTCGTCGACGACGACGACGGCGACGACGACGAGAGAGGCGTTTTTCAAACCGTAGCTTGTAATAAACCAAAATAACACATCGTAAAGAGTTAATCCACGTGCTTCGCAGCGCCTTTTTTTCGCCTCGAACTCGTTCTTTGTATTTTCTATATCTCGAAAAAATACCACGAACTTACGTCGAAACATGTGCCTCTTCTCCTCGTGTTGCGCGAATGCGGACGAATTGATAGACGAAACCGATTGCGGCGAGTGTTCGCAGCAGTGCGAATTCATAGAAGAAGTGGCCCATTTCTGTTCGGAGGAAAGAGACGCGGAGGAAAGAGACACGGAGGAAACAGATACTTCGTACGTTTTCTTTTCTCTAAACTGCCAACTCCTTCGCGGCGTGTGTAAAGGCCAAGGCGGACCTCCCGCGTATCTGAATGTTCGCGCGGCTTGCTTAGCGAATCGTTTGGCATCGATCGCAGAATTGATCGATGCGATCGCGTTACAAGAATGCTTCGATCGCGAGAGCACCGCGCTTTTGATCAGAAAATTGACCACCTACTTCCCACATGTAACGGAAGGAAAAAGTAAGAGCGGGTGTGTGATTTTGAGCAAACTTCCGGTGAAACATAGCGTATTTCACGGGTTTAAAACGTCCTCGGGTGGCGAGAGAATATTTTTTGACAAAGGCGTGCTTGGGGTGGCGTTGAGCGATCCGGATAAGGGCACGACCGTGTGCGTGTTCAACACGCACTTCCAGTCTGACTTCTGGCGAAAGTCGAGAGACACGAGACAGGCGCAAGCGCAGGAGATGAAAACGTTTGTTGAGAAATCGATGCGCTCGAAAAGATTCCTTGGGTCGTCGAAAGTCGATGCGGCGGTGGTATGCGGTGACTTGAATTGCGATGCGGGGAGCGCAGAGTATGAGAAAATAATGGAAATACTCGGAGGCAATACAAGCACGTTTCGCGATACGCTTCCGGTTGGGGACGAGGAGTCTTTACAGACATTTCCCGAGTGCACGTATTCCCTTAAAAAAAAGAGATATGTCGTCAAAGAAAATACAAAGAAGAAAAGGCTGGACTATATTTTCGAAATTAGCGGTGAACTAAACGTCGGAGAAAAAGGAGAGACTAGAAGAAGGAAAACTAAAGCACGCGTCGTTCGCACCCTTCGGGACGATAACAACGTACCATTATCGGATCATCGTGGCATTATTGTCGTTATCGAACGCGTGTATATTTGATTAAAATGTGTTACTTATTGCAATGCAGGCAATTATCGTTTGATGGTATATTACATGTACATCTATCGCGATGCTGAAAAGAATATTTAACCTCACTCACTCCGGTACACTTTCAATAATTTCTCTCGGGCTTGACGGGGGAAGATTTGAATCCGGAGATGTTCTAATCTCCTTCTCGCCATTCTCACATCCCATCGAAAGCGATCCATTCGAAGTGTTGTTGTTATTTACACTATTATTGTCCGTTGCTCCTCCTCCTGATCTGGAAGCGCCGCTCGAGTTGAGCATCTTGTCTCTTGCACTGGCAGAGTTTGACAGTCGAGAACGAGAAGAAGATCGCGACATGGCGTTCATTTTGTCCGCTCCGATGTTCGAGGTAACGTTCGCGATGTTGCCAAAACTATTTGACGACGACTTCTTCATTTCTTGCTTCTTCGGGGTATCGATCGGACTGAAAAACTCCGTATCGTCCACTTTGGCAGGAGCTTTCGGTTTGCTGCTTTCACTTCTCGTAATATTATGACTTGATGAAGGGTGTCCTCTACTATTAGTATTCTTTGCTGTTGCTGCTGCTGTTGCTGTTGCTGCTCCGCTGTTTCTGTTATTCTTATTCTTATTCTTATTCTTCGAGGAAGATTTTCTGCTTTTCCTAGACTCTGGCGACGGTGGGGCGACTTCGACCCAATCCCCGGGCGCGTCTCTGCGCCCGTTTATAAACCGCGAATCAAGCACCGCGCCTGAAGCCGCGTGTATGTGCGTGAAACGCTCATTTTTTAGGAGCTCACCGCATAAATCTTGTACCGACGTGTCGTTATTCATGTGCATAGTTGTTGTCGCGTCGCTACTGCCGGAACGCTCGAGAAGATTGCGTTTTTGTTGTTCGTCGCCCGCGACTGGTGCGACGCCGGAAAAGAGAGCACCAAACACATTGCTCAGAGAGTCTTGCAAAGAAGACGGATCCGAACTGTTGGTCGCTATCGTTGTTGTCGGAAGCGTTTTCTCTTTCTTGTTCTCTTTCCCATTCTTACTCTTCAAGCTCTTCCTCTCCTTTTCCAACGCGCTCGATATCTTCCCGCTCGTCGCCCTCAAAATGTCCGCCTTCCCTCTCACTACGTCTCGTTCTCTCTCTAAAAGCGTCACCATGATGTACCGATCAATCTCACTGTTCAATTCCGGGTCCCCTATCTTCGTAATGGACGAAGAAATACTATTCACGCGGTCCAAACAGGTCTCGTCTACACCTTTCTCTTTTCGAAAAACGCTCAGCGATTTCGGCGGCGGCACGCCTAAATACTGCGGCATACTACCACCAGACTGCTTCTGCGAGTTATGAGACGACGAAGGCGCCGGCGACGTGCTGCTCGCGCGCGACGTCGACGCATCTCTCTTCTTCTTTGTCCTATGCTGTTGTTCACCTTGCTGCCGTACTTGCGTGGCACCATCCACTGCCCCCCCTGCGCCGCGGTTGTTCTTGCGAGAAGACGAAGACGCGTTGTTCCTCGAGCGTCTCTCGTACTCCTCCCGTAAGATCTGATCCGCAGTAGAGAGCGTTAAAACACCGTTCCCTTCGTTCGTCATCGGTTCGTTCAAATATGCTTTCGCGTTTGTCTTCTTGTTGTTGTTGTCGTTAGTGGTGGTGGTGCTAAATGTTGCATTCCTTTCCATCTCCTTCCCGCGCGCGTCTAAAACAACAACCTCTTTTTCAGAAGCTCCTCTTCCTCCTTCGACAGCTAAAAACGTCGAATCCGCGGTGGTTGGGGTGATGGTTTTTTCTTCTGGAAGGTACATCATCTCCGGGTGTTGTTGGTGTTTCGACGAGGTGCACCCCATATTTTTAATTTCCTCTCTCTCGCGCTGTCTCCGTATCGCTTCTTTCTCAGATGAAGTCGACGTTGTTCGCCATTTTGTTGTCGTTGTCGTTGTCGTTGTTGTTATTTATTATTCTTTCTTGCGATGATTGATATTTTTATGGGGTCGACCGCGTAACATCTAAATCGAGAAGAAACACACAAAAAAACAAGCCTCTCGTTTACTCGCAAAAAGATCGGAATCGCGCGATCAGATCAGATCTCAAACGAGGAGAGAGAGGTACGAGAGCGAGAGTGAGGGAGGGAGAAGATCCGATTCTTTCTCTCTCCAAAACGTCGCGCAAAACGAGAGGTGGAAAGATTGATAAGTTGTATAATATGCGACTCTCTCTCTCGTTTGTTAATTTGTGTCGAAGTTCGCTCGGAGAGCCACTTGTTTTTTTTTGTCTTTTTTGCTTTTTTTCACACGGAGTTTGCTTTTGTTTCTAAACCCTAAATGTTCTTTTTGTGTTTACGTACAGTTAGTTACACGCAAAGGTCTCACTCAATCGCGAGAAGTAGTGGGCGGGAGGAGAAAGAGAGAGAAAACAGAGAAATGAAGGAAGAAGAAAAAGACGACGAAGAAGAAGAACGACTCCAGGAGCGCGCGTTCGCGGAGATATTTGATTTAGTGAGCGCGTACTCGAGAGAAAGGTGCGAGTACCAAGAGAAGACGCGAGAGGCGATGATGTCGATCGCTTCGGCGAGGTATGCGATGGGGCGTTTGGGGTGGGAAGCAGTCGCGAACGAAGTCGTCGCGGCAGCGGCAGCAGCGGCAGCAGGAGTGGGTGGTGATGATGATGATGAAGACGAAAGCGCAGAGAAGAGAAAAAGGAAACCGCCGAAAATGATACCCGTGCACGCGAGAAGAGTGACCGAGACGTTTCGCGAATTGACAAAGGCATCCGCCGAGGTGCTCTCGCTTAAAAACAATTTAGAACGGAAAGTGGAGAGGTACGAGAGACGATATTTACGAGACTGGGCGGCGACGACGCCACAGACGGGAAACGCATAAACGCGTTTAAAAAAGAAATATAGTTTTAATAGTATCATATGCATTAGTAACTAGTAGAATTACACAAAACGCCCGCGCGTCGAAAACTTTGGCTCTCGCCCTTCTCTCTCTTTTTTTAAGCCCTTATTTATTCAATCTATGTTATTTAACTTCGCGTCCTTTCTCCTTGTCGTCGCTGTCGACGACGCTGCTATTCGTATCATTGCAATCGTCTCCTAGGATTTTAGTCAAATCCTTCGACGTACCCCCACCTCTAATCAATGAGCTCGCGATCCCGATGATGAACAAGATCGGCATCAATGTGCCCAAAGCCCACGCCGGCAAATCGATATCAAACGCGTCCAATATCATATCTACACCGACGAAAATCAAAGTCAAGCCGACGGCATACTTCACGTCTGGAAATAAGTTCACCGCGTTTCCGACGACTGGATAGCACGTTCTCACAAATAATGCCGCAGTAATATCCCCCATGATCGCTGCTCGCAGTTCATAATGGTCCAACTCGTAAATCGTCGCCACGCCGTCGATGCAAAAGATGATATCACACAACTCGATGACGATGAGACAAACCATCGCGGGTGTCACCATACACTTTCTCGTAGAAGAAATAACCCCTTCATTTTTTTCCTCGATCAATTCATCTCCGCCAATGACCCAGAGGGCGCTTCCGTGATACTTCTTCGTAACCCACCCTGCCGAGTGACACATTCTTCTCACAACCGCGGTCACTCCTTGCGCTTGTTCGTCTACTTCACCTTCATATTCGTCGTCATCGTCGTCGTCGTCGTCGTCGTCTTCGATCATCGTCTGGTACCCTTGGTACGCTAAATACAAACCAATAACGATAAACGCCGGCCAAAACTTGGACAACATCCCTCTCAACACCAAAAACAGCGACAAGCGCACGCCAATCATAATCGGCACCCCCATCAATAAAATACTCGGTCGTCTCGAATTCGGTACTTTTAAACTCTCAAAGATTTGGTGAAACACCACGATGTTATCTAAACTCAACACCGTCTCTAACATCACCGCCTCGCCGTAGTACGGTAATATCTGCCAATCGTCTCGCACCGACTCGAACACGCCCAACAAGACAATCACGAGTAAAGAACCCGCCATCGCTTCCAAAGGTTTCCTCCGGACCCAGTCGTTGTATTTCGCGAAAAAACCCGGGTCGACCGGACCACCCGGGAGGTTCCATAAATCCCGCTTCTTGTTGTTGTGGTTTTTCTCTTTTTCTGCGCTCACATCTTCGCTCGAAGACGACGTCGACTTGGAAGGATCTCGCTCGTTTTGTTGTTGATTGTCCGAGGCACTGGCGCCGTATTTAGAAGACATCTTCTCTCTCTCTCTCTACACCGCGCACGAGAAGTGTTCACACAAAACGAGTAGAGGAATACCGTACTCAATGATCGATCGTTTTGTGTATTTCTGTGCTCTCTGGTATCGCTCTGTCTCTATCAAACGACGCGCGGACGTATCTGAGTGAAGAGATGTTGTGTCCTGTGGCTCTTGGCGACACGCGGCCCAATTTAGGGTATCACACAAAACCCTAAACTGTTTTGTTTTTGACATTCGACGACAACTTCACGGCAAACGAGCGAGCGAGCGGAAGCGGCACAAAGAAGGAGAAAGGAACGAGCGACGCGAACGCGAAGATGACGCGTTCGTCGCTCTTCGTTTTCTTCTTCTTCTCAGTCGTCGCGACTTTTCTGGATGATGATGTTTTCGGCGCGAGAAGAGTGCACGCGTTGGGTGGCGTTTCGTTAAACAGCAACTCGGGATTAACGCCGGTAGTGGAGAAGACGTACGATCCGGAAGAGAAGAACGTTCAAGGGCTCATCCAAGCCGGTTTTCCGAGGGAGAAAGCGGAGAAAGTGCTGAGAACGATCGGAAACGAAAACTGTTGCGGTCCGCAGATCAAATGGTTGTTCGCGCACGATTTGGAGAGGAATGTGAAAAGAAACGAGTTGAAGAAACACGAGTCGTGTTTTACGAGCGAACACACGGACTACGACGGGTACGCGAACGTTTGGGGCGGCCAGAATAAACAACCCGACGCCGGAGCGTGCTGTCAGTCGTGCAAAGATTACGTGCCAAAACCGCCGAATTACTATCCGTGCAACGTGTGGGTGTACTGTCCGAAAGAACACGGGTGTTTCGCGCCCGCTGCCGGAGAGTTCAAGTATCAAGACTGCTGGCTAAAGTACCAGCACGATCCCATCCACGTTCACGTCAACATGAAAGGTGCGTATTCGGCGGAATATCGAGCGTCTCATCCGACAGCCCCAGAAATGGTCGATTGGACCGCCGGTGTCGTGTTAACGGAGGAGGAGTATCAACGAAGTGAGGGGGAGTTAAATCATACCTGGTCCGCGCGGTCGCACTGGAGAAAATTGCTAGCTTGATAATAGACGAGAAACATTAGAGAAAGATTTTAGATGCGTAGGTATATGTGTAAATAGAGAGAGTAGATAGTCACAGTTGCGATGATGATGCGAGTGTTAATATAAAGCGAAATCGAAATCGCGCGCGCATTTGTTGACAAGACACATCATCATCGATGCCAAAAACAAAAAAATACTCGCACGCGTTCGCCAAAAATTTTCACACCGCGCGCTGCTTTGAAACGCGCGCGAACCAAAGCTCGTCTCAAATGCGCGTCGTCGCGTCTGCTCTCCTCGTCGTTCTCTCCTTCTTGTTGCGTCCGCTGCAAGTTTTGCTCGAGAAGACAAAGTCGACGACGTCTTCTCGTCGTCGTCGTCGCGGACGTCGCGGACGTCGTTTGCAAAGCGGTGAAGAAGAAAACAACGAAGAAGAACTTCTTTTCTCTCTGAGCGCGGACGAGACGAAGTGGTTGTTCCCGCACCGAATCGATCCGCTGCTTTTAATCGGAGAGGAAGACTTGAGAACGACCGTCCGGTCCGGGCGGTCGGAGCGAAGCTGCCACGTGTGGTTCGAGAACGGGTGCGTGCGTTTTTTCTTCGCGTTGTTTGTGTGTGCGTGATGTGGGCGTTTTTTTCTCTCTCTTGTCTTTTCGCGATATTCTCTCTCTCTCTCAAAGCTCACCTTTCGATGACACTTCTTCTTCTTCGTAAAATCAAGAACACACGAGAACGTTCGAATGATGTGGATCGATTACGACGGCAATCATCAGCCGTATAAGCTGTTAAAACCCGGGCAGAGACACAGACAGCAGACGTACTTGACGCACCCGTGGACGTTCAAGACGTCGTGGGTTTCGAGAGGAAACGGTGAGGATACGGGAGAAGAGGAACGTTCGGATGGGAACGACGAGGAGGAAGGCGACGGCGGCAATGACGTTGGTCACGGAGGAGGGAGAGATGAGAGAAAAATACCGGTTAGGTTGGTGATTAACGATAGTCCGCTGTTTTATCCTCCGCCCGAAACTGTGGACTCGTCGGACGAAGAATCCGGAGAGGATGATGGGGACATGGCGCCTTCGTCTCAAGGAAGAGCAGAAACTGCGAGGGTGTTTTCAATAACGTATCCGAGAACGATTACAGATTGGACACCCAAAGCGAACGTGACTCTGGAATGTTACCATTCGTGTATGGCGTTCCAATCAGCCATAAGGGAAACTTTGCGCGTTTGGACGTTCGCGCACGCAAAACAAGAAGACGAAACAGAAGAACAAAACGAAACGAGCGAGCAGCACTCTCCGCGAGGTGTTGCTCGTACAACAACTTTGAGTGATATTCCTAAAGACGTGATCTACGAGATTATTCGTCGCTTTGCTCCAGAACCGCCGTATTATAACTTAATGCTGTGCACCTGAGGAAATATTTTGTCAACCGAACGAGAAAGAGAGAGAGAGAGAGAGAGAGAGAGAGACACACACACACAGATAAACAAAACAAAACTGAAGAGACAACACAGACATAACTTTATCTAAATGTTAAATAATGCGTATCATTATCAAAAATTAAGCAACTCTACATGCTAAACATTCTATCGTTCTACGTTCTACATTCTACCTGTATCTACTCCTGCTAAACGTTTTAACAACTCGTACGTCGTGTATGTGATTGAAACGCCCGGAACAACTTTCGCAAACTCCGGGTAGATGCCGCGATACAAACCGACAAAGCCTTCTTTCCGTATGACTCTTTTGAAGACGGCTAAGAAAGTGTCTCCTTTCGTTGCATCGCGCATTTGCATGCGTCTACGAACTAAATCTAATGGGAACGTTGCCGACGCCGAAACAACAGCAGAGGCTGACCCGCACGCCAAACTGATAAACATCGGATTCTCTTTTCCAAACTCGCCGGTGTTGTTGCCGAAATAGTTTCGCAACGTTTCGTACGCGGCGAAGTTTATCGCCAAGTTCGGCCCAACGCCGACTAACGTCGGCGGTAAGCCGCGATATAAACCTCTCGCGCCTTCTTCGCTAACAATCGTTCGCATGCTCCTTAATATTCCTTTATAACGTGGCTGTTGCTGTTGCCCGTTCATCGTCGTCGTCGTAGTTGCCGCTCCGCTCGTCCTAACCGTCGGCGTCACTTGCGCGGCTAACCTCGTTCTCACTAAATCCAGAGGATACGTTAAAGTGCACGAAAAGCATCCAGCAAACGCCCCGGCCGCGAGCCTCTTCGTCACTTCCCACGCCTGATACTCTTTCACATCCCATCTTCCCTCGACTTCGTTTTCGAGAAAGTCCAGCGTGTTCTCGTACGTGTAAAAGTTAATCGCCGAATACGGCAATCTGTGCGCAATCGTCACTCCGTTCCCTTTCCACAGCGCACGAACGCCTTCCGTATTCACGATGTGACGCAAACTCTTCACGATTCCTAAATCTTTCTGCGCGACGACGCTATTCGACCATCCCGGAACCGCGTTCGTGCCTTGCAACTGTCTTAAAATGGTTAACCGAGCTAAAGGTGCCGTGCACGATTTACTAAACGCGCCGGCGACGCCACCAGAGATGAGCATTTTCGTCGTATCCGACGTCGCTCTCTGCACGATCGTCATCGTCTTCGTCTCCTCGTCTTCGTCTTCCTCCGTTTCCTTCTCGGTAATCGTCGTCGTCGTTTTTAAACTCTTCTCTTCCTCTTCCCTCTTCGCAGTTTCTTCGCGATGTTGTTTTTTTTGCTTCTCCCTCGTCGTCGTTCCCGAAGAAAACGAAGAAAAAGGCCAATATTTTGCCCGTCTCCCGCTCCCGGAGACTTCCCCGGCTTTCTTCATGCGCTCGTCCAACTCGTCCACGAATCGTGGTGGCGACGACGCGTCCGCGCCCATACCTTGAGGCATCTTTTTAATAAAACAAACACTTTCTTTTAATAAAACAAAGCAATAAAGCAGCACGTAGAGAGCGTTTTTGAATTTGAAGAGAGAAGAGAGAGATGAGAAATTTTTTTCCGCCCAAAACGAAAAAATCAATCAAAAAGGGGAAAACGAGAGAGACCTCATTCATCAGACTTGCAGTCAGTCAGTCTTCAGACTTTTTGCGCGGGCGCGTAGTAAGAGAAAATGGGCGTAATAACGGACCAACCCTCGCACCCCGTGGCGGACAGTCACCCGTCCTTCTCCAAAGTCATCTCCAACTTCAACGCGTACGATTGGGCGACCGTGATCGCCTTCCCGGCGGTGTCTTACCCTTTCGGAATGTGGGCCGGGGCGAAGACAACGACGAGCGCGGTGTGCTTGAAGAAACCGACCGCGGTGACCGCGATGATTTGTGGGGGGATGTGTGGGGTGTTTTTGGCCATGGAGAGTAGCGCGGGGAGATTGATGGGGTTTAGGAAATAATAACGAGAGAGAAGAGAGAGAGAGAGAGAGACCCAAAGTTAGAGAGAAGAGAGAGAGACCAAAACGACAGAATTTAGCTCACAACACGTGTTATATTAATAAGAACCGATAAGAAAGGATGTACCATTATATTTCAAACTCACGTCGTGAAATGTGGTACTCTCGCGCGCGCCAACGAAAATTCGAGACGGGTTTTCGACGAAGGAGGAGAGCGCGCGCGATGTACGTATGCGTTTGTGATTTTACATGCGAATTGGAACTTTTTTTTTTCTCTCGATCTTTTCTTTCTTTCTTCAAACAACGCTCGCAAAAACGCGCGCGCGCATCACCCCCACGCGGCGGAAACGTCGCCGTCGTCAAAATGAAAGACTGTCCCGTGCCGACGCGAGCGGCGGTGTTCGCGCTGGTGCGCTCGGAAATCCGTTTTATTCTTCTTCGAGAGGGAAAGAAGTCGAAGAACGACGACGCGGTCGTTGTTTCGAAGCGGACGCTGGCGAGACTTTTCGTCCGCGCGTTCGTGCTCGCCAGCGGGTGGGACCGTTGTCGTCGTTCTCTTCGCGAAAGTGGAAACGACGACGACGACGACGAAGCGACGACGACGTACCGATTCGACGATCGAAAACCGAGCTCGCGAACCGAGAGGAACATTTTGCGCGTGCACTCGACCGACGTCGGGCGAAACAGCGTGAATTTTACGTTTACGTTTGAAGCGGAGGGTGGTGCGAACGACGACGACGACGACGAGGAAGAAGAAGAAGAAGAAGACGAGATAAAGACGCTTTTGGTCGCCTGCCCCCCGGAGGAGGGCGCGACGATCGAGAGCTTCCTAGCGGACGAAAAGAGTAAAAAATTCGGGGAAGGTATCTTCGAATTAATGTTGAAAGAGAAGATATTCGACCACGCGGAGCCGAAAGAGAAGGAGTGCCTGAAGTGCAAGGAGTGGGAACGACGAGAGCGCGAACGACGAGAGAACGAACTCGTCAGAGGATACCGAGAGGATCCGTCGTTTAGCGGCAGAGGACCACCGTCGTTTCCGAGACAGCCGTTGCATCCAGGGATGGGACCGAGGATTGATTACATCGGGCCACCGGATATGGGGCCAGATTTCGGCAGAAACTTTTAAGCGCAGAATAGAGGAATTGTTTTAGTCAGCCGCGCGTGCAGCGCGCGCGAGAGAGAGACGCGAACAGTGTTGTACAAAAGTCTGTATATTTCTAAATTTTCACTACAGTACTTTACATCGTGCTACAAGCTTTCTACTATCGAGACATGTGTTTCCAGTGCCTCAGAGGAATCGCGGCGAACAAAATCAACAGCAAAACAACCACAGTCGCTACCACGTTCTTCCTCGTTCTCCTCGTTTCCCCGAAACACCACGGAATATCCAGCGCTTTCGAACACGCTCGAACGAACGCGTTGTTCGTCGTCGCCGCCTCTCTCTCTCTCGCCCCGAGTCGTCCGCCGAACGCGTCTGAAAACTCGTTGAATCGAACGCTCGTCGTCTCTCCAACCCCACTCCCGCTCTCCTCGTCTAATCTGGAGATTAACCCATCCATCGACGTCGCGCTGATCGACCGGTTGTGTTGGTGGCGAAAGTCTTCCCCGCCTTCAAAATACAAGTCTCTCTTTGGCGTTTGCGGCAACTCCGAAATCGTATCTCTCGATTCCATCGACTGCCGAGTCGCGCTATTCGGCGACGACTCGTTGCTGCTGACGATCTTCTCGTTCGATCCGGCACCAATAAATGTCGCATTGGTATTATTCATGGCGCTGTTAGTGTTGGTTTTCGTCGAGTGAAACGTCGTCATCGGCGTCACGAACTCGTCGTTGTTGTTGTTGTTGTTGTTGTTGTTGTTGTTGTTGTTCGTGGCCGTTGACGACGGGGTCGTGGTTGCCTCCGAATCGTTGTTAGTGTCATCATTTTCTTCTTCTTCTTCTCGATTCCTCCGTGGGGGTTCGTCGAAGGAGTCGTTCAGAGCGACCGCTTTAAAACCTCTCTTCACCATGTTTTTATCACGCGCTCTCCTCCTTCGCGGGTGTTTATGTGTGTGTGCGTGTAAGTGTGTGTTGTGCGCGCGCACTTTTGTAAAAAATATCGCACAAAAAACGGAGAAAATTGGAATTTTTGATGATGGAAATTTCCAAATTCCTCCGCATCACTTTTATCCTCCCGAGAGCGGACGGGATACACACACACACACGAACACATCGACGTCGTCGTCATCGAGACCAAGAATCGCTCTCTTCGTTTTCGCTCAAAACTACCACCGCGGGAGTTATACTATTTTTACACATAAAAAAAAAGAGAAGGGGAGAAGCCATGGCAAATACCAGAACGGTCGTCGCGCAAAGGCGAAAGAAGACGAAGAATCGAAGCGAGGGCAACGAGAACGGCGCGCTCGTCGTCGTCGCGCTCGTCGTCGCCGTCGGCGCGTGGATCGTGAACAGAAAGAAGAATGATAGCGGGAAAAAGAAGAATAAGAATAACAACAAAGCGTTTAACGTGAACAACGCGCCGCCCGGGAAAAAGAAACAAGGTGGAGGAGGTTCCAACAACAATTTGCCTCGAAACAAGCGGCAGTCGAACAAAAAGTCGAAGGCGAGACGCGAGGAGAACAAAGCGAAGAGAGAAGAAAAAGAGCGACAGTTGAAACGAGACTTAGAGAACGCGAAGAAAGCCGGGACGACGACGAAAGGAAATCAAGTGCCGAAAGGTTCGGACATGATGGGCGGCGAAGCCGGGAAGACGTTCACGACGACGAGCCACGTGAAGGTTCCCGTGTGGTACGCAGAACATCGAGAGAGAACCGGGAAGAAAGACATGTGATTATTTGAATTCAAATGTACGCATAGCGCACTTGGAAAAGTATTCGTTTTTTTTTAAGATTGTGCAACGCGACGCATTCTTTCTGTTTCGCTCGAGCGCTCTCGCGTCGTTCTTCTCGCGCGCCGTTGCGTGTTCTTCTTTGCCACGTGTGTGCTTTTTTTGTGGATAAAATGAAAATCGCGTCACACGTAAACGCGCACGCAGACGCATCGCAATCGAGACAATAAAAACCATGTTCTGTTACCAAACGCAGCAGACGAGCGCTCGCGCGTTTCCGCAACACCTCGCGACGACGTCCGCGTCGTCTTCCACCCAACAAAACGCGTTCGCGAAGAAGAACACTTTGAGACCTTTCTCGTCGTCGAAAAGCGGATTCCATCGTCGTCAACATCATCATCATCATCGTCATCGACACCACCGCGTCCCCACCACCGCCGCTTCTGCCGACGAGCAACAACAACAACAACAAACGTTCCAAACCGGCGAACGTCTGGACGATAAAGTTTCCTTATTCGGCATCACGCACACCGCGAAGGAGTACGAAGCCGCAGAATTCATCATGAGAGCTAAACCGAAATTCGTGGTGTGCGAAACCGCCGTCAGCGCGCAACACGGCGACCAGCACGGCAACGTGGTCACGTTCGAGCAAGGCGTGCAACAGATGATGATAGACCCGCAGTTGGACGAGGCGTTGACTTTTGTGACTCGGTTAGCCGGAGAGATGAAATCGGAAGTGGATAAAGATGCTTTGGTTGGAGATTTTTGGTTGTCCATGCGGGAACAGTTGCCGGCGGAACCGCTGGTGTACGCGGCGGCGATGTACGTGGACGCGAAGATTGTGTTTGCAGACAGACCAAAAAGAAGCACGTACGGGAGATTAGTCACTGAACCGACGTTAGAGGCGTTGGACGAGGCGTTTAGTAAACAATCGGAGCGAAATTACAGATTGTTGTTGCCAGAAAATGATAAATTGAGACAGGAGTGCGATTCGATCATAACCGAGGACGACGCGTTTCAGAAGTACATCATCAACGAACGAGATCAAATCATGACTTCGAGCATTCGCAAGTGCGTGGCAGATGCGGGCGGTGAGAGCAATGATTCCGTGGTTGCTGTGGTCGGCGCGGATCATTTCGAAGGTATCAAGAAATGTTATAAAGATGTGTTTGGCGCGAGCGAGGTCGAAGCAAAAGTGCCAGAATTGTTGGAATGTAAAGATGTTTCCTCCGTAGATAGTCCAGGTCTGAGATTAGCCATCGCGCTGCGAATGCTTGGTTTACGCTGCTCGCCAGATTTAATAGAAGATATCATGCGCTCTTTAGAAAAAGACGTCGCGGCATTAGACGCCGCGGAAAAGGAAAAGTTCGAACTCAACTCCGAAGCGTTTGGATCGACTCGCATGTTGTTGGCGTTGGTGGACGACCGCGACGTGTTCGATGCTGCGGTCGCTGGCGTGGGTAAGAGCGATTTTTGGGAAAAATTGGCCAAGTTTCGAAACATGCGACCGAAATATGGTGGCAACGGCATGGACGAAGCGAACATTAACGAACTGCGTTTAGCGAGCATGGTTGGTTTCTAATTTGTTATTTTACTACACCCTTGACTACTACTCTACTCCGCCGAAGCGCGTCTCTCGACGACTAAAACTACTTCATAGTCGCCTGCTTTTCCGTTACTTTGAATTGCTTTCAAACACGTCTCGAACTCCATATCTATGGACTGTAATAGCCTCTCTTCGTTTTCTTCTATTTCTTCTTCTTCTTCTTCTTCTTTTATCTCCAACGCGGAGCGCACCGTACACATCACCCGATTAAAGCCCGGCCGACCGTTACCTCCCAACAACAAGTTCCCCTGACCGTACTTCATCGTCGGTATCATCCCGGAAACCGCTCTCACGATGTCGTTTTCTTTAAAAGGAGACGACGCGTCCGTCACTTCGGTTATTTTCACCCCTTCTCGAGTTGGCTCTAGAACGATACCTAAGGGAGGATATTGCGTGTTTTGGACGACGCGCGAGGAAGCCGATTGCACTCGGACGGACAAATTAGCCGCCGTCTCCTCGTCCAATTTCACGGTTATTTCTCTAAACACCGGCGGTTTCTTCGAGGTATCGTTCGAAGTTGTCGCCGTCGTCGTCGTCGTCGTCGTCGTCGTCGTCTCGTTCGATTTCCCCAAAAGCAACTTGTCCAACGAGCTCAACTCGCTTTTGTTGTTGTTCGTGTTATCGTCGTCGTCTCCGCTCGCCGCCGCTGATAACAAACGACGGAAACGACGACGACGACATACGACGCGCGAAGGAAGACGACGACGCGAAACGACGCGCGCGGGAGAACAGAAGCGAGACGATGACGTTGATGATGTCGTCGTCGCCATTATTTTTCCCCAAACAACAACACCCGTAGTAGAGAAAGAGAAAAGTGGAGATTTGACACCGACAGACCATCAAAAAAAGGGACAAAAATATCTTTCAAAAAGCTCCAATTTGAGTTTGAGAATTTGCAGTCGAAAAACACCTCATAACAACAAACACATACACACATAATAATAATAATAAAAAGATGGACAGTTTAATGAAAAACATCGCTCTGTTCTCCTCCGCGTTTATCATCATTCCCGCGGGGAGAGACGTCATCTTTCCGACGACGCCGCTTCCAGGCATGGACGATGGGAAGATGTTGCAACTGATGAATCCGAGCGGCAAAGGTAAAGAAAAAAAAAAGCAAATTGTTTGCGTTCCAATTCAATTCTGACTCATCGCACCTTTTTTCTCTTCTCCAACTTTCTAAAAAACAGAGGCGCGAGCGATGTTTTGGGGCTTATGGGGCATTAATCACGTGTTTCTTTCCGTGTTGAAAGTTATTGCCGTGCGCGAAAACGACCAGAAAATGATGAAAATGTTATTATGGACGGTCGCTCCGACGTTATATTTTTTGGTCGCTAACAATGCTGGAATGAAAGCAGCGGGCGGAGATATGACCGGTTTCGTGGTCATCATCGCGTTGCAAATGATAAGTTTGTCGTATTTGGCTTTTAAGAGCGACGGGAGAAGACGAAGCTCGAGAGTCAGAAAGACGAGATAATTTTGTTTTAGTCTCTCACACACATCTTCCGCGCGTCGTCGATCGTCGATCGACATCGAACGCAACACCCGAAAACGAAAACGAGAAAATGAAGTGATTATTTATTTCAATAAGTTTAATTAAACACACCACGTGTAAACATTTGTTATTGTACACAAAATACATTCGTCTCTCTTTCTCTCCTTCTCTTTCTCCTTTTCGGGAGATGCAACAGAGAGTGAGTGGGAAGAGGTTCCGTCAAATATATCATTAAAACTAATACGAGTGAAAAGCTGTTTTATTTACCTTCCTCTTTCGCCAACTTCTTCGAAGCGGCGGCGGCGGCGCCCTTCTTGGCGTTGTTTTTCTTCTCCTTTTCTGCACTCTCCGCAAGCTTCGCAGCTTCGAGTAAGTTTTGGTAACTCGATGTCGGTCGGAAAGGCACGAAGCCGCGAGGACTCGCGCCGTCTTTGCTCGCTCCGTTTTGCTGGGCGCCGCCAGCCATGAGCCCGGCGGCGCCGGATGCCATCTGCGCTGCGATGGCAGCTTGCTGTTGCTCGAAATTCGCCAGCGCTTCAGACGATATCGTTCGTTTAACTAAATCACCGACGGATGATATTCTCGGCATGGATGGTATGCGAAGCATACCTTCACTCACATCGGCTAGATTCACGTTACTCGGTCCGACGGACATGGCCAAGTTGCTGATGCTACCGGAATTCTGTTTCGGCATGTACGTGTTCGCCCCGGAGGCTACAGCGGCGGCAATCGCAGCGGCATTATTACCGGCCATGTTGGTTAAGTTCTCTGCGCTCGCACTTTGGCGCATATTCGTCATGAGCATCGCGTTGACGTCCACGCCTTTCTTCGCCAACTCTTTCTTCAGTACGGAGTTTTCGCGAAACACGTGCTCTCTGGCTTCTTCACTTTGACGATACCTTTCGAGTAACAGCGCTTGTTCTCGTTGTAAAGATGCGATTTGGCCTTCTAACTGCGCCACGTGATCTAATTTACGTCTGCGCGAACGACGAGCGGACTCTCTGTTTGATAGCATGCGTCTTTGGCGACGGATTTCCGCCATCTCTGGATCGTCCTCATCTTCGTTTTCGCCCAATTGCACGTGCTTGTTTTTCTTCACGTGTTCGGCGGTGTTATCTTCATCGGACGCGGTATCGTTGTCTCTGCTAGTTTTACTCTTTTTGTTGTTGCTATCGTCCCCTGGTTTTGTACTTGTTTCTTTGCCTCCCAAAGTCGTCGCGCCCGGTGCCGACCTTTTGTTGCTCGCGGCGTCTGCGCCTTTCTTACTATTCTTCGCATCCGAAGCCGCAGTTGCCATCGCTAACGCTTCTAAGCCGTCGTTTGATTTCATCGAGCCTTTCTTTGAGTTTTGTTTTTGCACGCCATTTCCTTTCAACGCAGCCGTCGTAGACGCGTTGCCGTTCTTAGTCGAACCTCGCGGTCTTCCCGGCTTGCCGGTCCTGGTCGTCGTCGGTACACCAGGTGGAGTGAATCCTGTCGTCGTGTTCGCCACGTTTTGCATGAACTGTTGCCCCAAATTCGCTAAATTCGGGTTGCTTCCTCCGTATGGATTTTGCATCAACCCGAGCATGTTCCCTGGCGTCATGCCAGGAACGCCCGTGGTCCCTCCGTTGGCCATCCCGGATTGGAAAAACATCGTCCTCAACATATCCAAAGAGGCAACTTTCGGGATCCCTTTCGGCGGCTGTTCCGCGGACCCGTTGCCTGCGCTCGCGTTGTTATTATTCATAATCTCCGTCGGGCTCATGTTCGTAAAATCCAGACCGGATCCGCTCTGCGTCATCCCGCCTACGTTGTTGTTGTTGCTGGTCGACCCTCCTCCTCCTCCTGGCGTCGTTTTGTTGTTGTTGTTGTTGTTGTTCGCCATCATCGCTTGCGCTTGTGCCGCCGCGTGCGCTTGAAAAAACTGCTCAAACTCCGCCTGACTCGGCGTCTTCGCGATCGAGTTTGGGTTCAGCATGTTCCCAACCGACGGCGACTGTCTAAGGAGCATCTGCGCGACGAGATCTTCGTGCGACTGCGTCGGAGTTATTTTCACTCGGTCGCTCATGGCCACGTATTCTCACCACCACACACACGACTCTCTTTCCTTTCACAAAAGATAAATTTTTTACAAAAAAAAACGAGTTCGTTCTCTCTCTGTCCCCACTTTCGCGAATTTTCTATCCTCGACGCGACGACAAATTCGCGCGGGAGAAGTATTCTTCCTTTTACTTTCGAACGCAAAGTTTACGTGTCTCGCGCGCGAGTGCGAGAAAGAAGTGCGTTTTTGTTCTTTCGCATCAGCGGGAACAAAAATTTATTCTGACTCAAAAAAGTTCCTTCGTCTCCACAGAGCCACACGCCAAAAAAAGGGGAGAGATTTGAGCAGCAGAAGAAGAAGCACAAAGGTCAAAAGAATCAAAATTAGCGTTCGGAACATTTTTTTTCGACTTTTACCGTGACGACGCGAAACGACCATTTGAAGGGTGCTTTCGAACGCTACTTGCGCGCAGATGACGAATCGATGGTTTCTATTTGGATATATTTTTTTGTGTTCATGTTTGTGTTAATGCGATGCTAATGCGCTACGCCTCGAGCCGAGAATAGGAAGAACGAATTACCAAGGAATCTCGTCGCCTTTGTAATCGTACCAGCACCCGTTCAGTGGACCGTACTTACCCTCTAACGCTTTAATCAACCCTTTAGCACACTCTGGCGTTTCGATCAAACCTCTCTTCTCGGTCATATCGGTTTGGACCCATCCGGGATGGAGCAACATGCACGTGCAATCGAACTCTTCTTTCAAGTCGATGGACATGGACTTGTTGATGATGTTTAAAGCCGCCTTGGACGCTCTGTATGCGTAGCCCTTCCCGGACCCGTTATCATCCACTGATCCTACTTTCGAGGTGACGTTTGCAATCAACGCCGGGCGATTTAAGACGTTGTGTTTCAGCAGCTGTTGCGATACGATGAGCGGACCGACTGAATTCACTCGAAAGACTTCCATCATCTCGTTCTGATCGACGAGATCCCACGTCCATTTTTTATAGCCTGGCTCAGTACCGATTATACCCGCATTGTTAATTAAAACGTCAACCTTGATTTTGTCCTTAGCCAAATTACTCGCCCACTCTTTTACGCTCGCTTCCGAACCGACGTCCAACTCGGTTACGCGTACCTTGTCTTCTCCGTATTTGCTTTGCAAATCCAACAACTCTTTCGCTTTACCGACGTCACGCGCCGTGGTAACCACCACGTTATCGTTTTCGAGCAATTCTTTCGCCAACTGTAAACCAATCCCACGGTTTGAACCGGTGACGACCACCGTCACGTTCGTCAACGCGTCGCCCGGTGTGTATTTGCTCATCGCACGCGTCGCAAATCTCCTCCGTCGATTTTGCAAGTGATGCGAAACGCGAGTTCTCAAAGATGAACAAGGAGATACAAATTTACCGCTCGTCGACGTGAGAGAAGATGCGAGTGTTCGCGCGCACATCAATACACAATTCGTCGCGCGCGCCGTGGTTTACGAGTGGTACGAATGAAGAAGCGCGGCTCCGCTCTCCGTTGTGTTGTTTTCTTCTATTTTCTTCAAACACCTTTTGTATTTAGGGTTTTTTGCTTTTTTTCCTCGAAACGAAACGAAACGAAACGAGAAGGGCAACCGAACGACTCTCCACTTTCTTGACGCTCTTTTCAAAGACGCGGAGGATGGAAAGACAAACGCGCGAATGAACGCAGAGATTAAAAGAGAGAGAGAGAGAGCTATTTTCTCTCTCTCTCTCTCGTTATTCTTTCTTCTTCTGTCGTCTTTCGTCGCATCTCTTCACTTTTTGACTGCACGATCTGTACGCGTATGCTCGTATCGCAGTTTCATTTTCACACGCACACGAAAGGCACAAGGGTAAGATCTAAACGACGCAATTATTCCAATCACTGACGCGACTACTATTCCTTTTCTCTGATCAAAAACAGGGTTTTTAGAAGAAAAGCGCTCACTATTTCCACGCATCGGACATCGTTTTCACGTTTTTGACGTTCAAGTTTCCTGCAGTTGCTCGTCATCAACCGCTTTATCGATGAATACGCTATTTGTATGTACGCTTGCTTCACACGGATGATGATCTATATATCATACACAAATTGTGCTATACATTGCCCCAGCCAGACAAGCAGAGAAAGAAAAAAAGGAAGAAGAAAATGCGTTATTTTTTATCTACGCGACTGTACACGCCGTACACGCTCGAGAACATTGAATCCAGAAATCCAGAGCCGAAGAACACGAAGAAAAGGTTACACGCATCATTTCGCGCGCGCGCACGACAAACGAACGACATCGATTATTATTATTATGTACACGCTGTTGTATTCGCCACACGCGGCTTCGAGTATCCCGACCTGACCGATGAGATTTTCCAGAACCATTCCTTGCATGCATCAACTACGACGTTACCCTCGTACGCTTTGACTACGCGCATTTACACGCACGTACACTTACACGCACACACACGCGCGATTAGATGTAGAAGTGAGATGTTTGATTTATTACACACTTTCTTAGCACAGCGGCAGAAAAAAGGTTTGGTTTCAACGGATTTTCAGTTATGTTTACAGGAGGAAGGAATATTTGGAAGCTTGCTTCATTACGTTGATTACATGGAAAAGTGAGAATTATACATTCAAACTGTATTTGTTTTCTACAGCAGCAGGAAGGATAAGCTCTCCTACGGAGGATTCAAAATGTACATACAGGAACAAAAGGACAAGCGCCAAAAGCTGGACACAGGAATTTTTTTTACCCCAGCGTAACGTCGTAACTCGATCGTCTACTGACAACACAAATCTTTACAGGTGGAGCAGCAATCTCATCATCAGAAAACGAGAAGATTCCGGATAAAGATACGTTCTATGCGCTTTACATTGTCTTTTACATCCGTTTGCCCACTCAACGAAATTAGTATGATCGATCGTCGACATCTGCAGATTTTCCGTCTCAAAATTGGCAGCTATCTTATAGAAATTATTTTACACACTTGGTTTGCATTATTGGTTTTTTCTTTGTTTGATTTCGTACCCGCCATGGGATTAGAAAAGTACACGACAACAACACACATCGCCTTACAGGAAAACGAAAACTTTACGTTATATACGCTTTATGTTATACGCCGCGCTTGCGCTTGATTATATATAGTATTATAGTACTATCGGGTATTGACTTAGAACTTTATTTTTGGATGAAGTGGTGTTTAGTAAAGGTTTGAAAACAACATGCGATGGTTGGTTTTAAGGATAAAAAGGGGGAAATATGGTGTTATGGTGATTTTTTATTAGACCGTGAGGATGGGCATCCACGGAAGAGAAGAATATACGAATTGACAATCGGTAAAAGCTTGACGTTTTACGTCTCATTTTATGGTTTTTTAGGAACAATATACAACACAAGGAAAGAAACGAGAAAAGGAAAGAAAACAAAAAAAGAAGGGAGAAAAGGAGAAAAGAGAAGATTATCGAAATTATCGTATGCGACAGCGCTGCGCTCGTAAGTTCTGTTTTTGACAAGATCCCGCTTGACATCGCCCGATGAAAATCACTCGCGATTCGAGGGCAAACATTTCATCACCGTTCTCGTAGATTTACGCCAGTAGTAGTTTTCCCAGTGACAATCACTCGCGATTCGAGGGAGTTCCTGACAAAAAAAACTTTACAAAATGTCCCCGATGACGACTCGCGAAATGCAGTCAGAGGGGCTTTTCTACATCTGAAATGGTTGCGACGACGGGAGTAAATCCTTCTTCGTCGCTGAGTTTCGAGTACTCATCGGATGCTACAATACAAACAGTCTATGCGTGCAAATTACATGTTTTCTATTTCTAGGTGCTGTAAAACTATTCTTTCTGCTATTATTTTAAGCCTGTATCATCTTTTGTCCCTCCTCTCCGTCGCTGTCGTCGCCTTCTTCCTCTCTCTGTTCGACTTCGTTTAAAAATCCAATCGCCACGAGCGGCAACAGCGTGGTGAAGTTACATATGGCGACCAACTCGAACAAATTGTCGAAATTATCCGCGGTAACGCCTAATTTTTCCGTCAAACCAGCGCCGAGAAATTGAGAGGTCACACCACCAAAGTTAAATAAAGACATTAAAGATGCAAATAAAGTCGCTTCAACGCCTTTAGGACAGATCTTTGCGGCTAAAACCAACACCGGCAAAAACGAAATCTCGCCGAGCACGGTCAAGACAGCGCTATCCGTTAACGCAAACAGCTCGTCGCTAATTCCAAGCTCACGGTTGTACCCTGAAACCAGCAGAAGTTGCGTCGAACCCAACGCTGTCGCTAATACCGCGGAGTAGGTGAACATCTTCTTCAATGGCACGTATTTAAAGTAAGCGTTGTACAGCCCGACGCCGCCTAAAGCCGCCAACGAACGCGCGAAGGAAACTCGGCCCAGAAACTCCGGGCTGAAGTGTAACTCGTTCGTAGAAAAGTAGAACATAGCCGATCCAGGAGACGGCGTCGCTTGCCACAAATACATGAACAACGCAGGACCCCATATTTGCTTCTGCTTCACCACGGACCACAACGTTGAAAGTGTTTCCTTCCCTGCTTCCACCACGCCTCCGTTTTTCTCCTCTGCCGAAGCCGTCGGAATCGTCTCTGGTTCTTTACATTCGCCGCCGTCGACGACGTTTACGACGGTCGTCGTTTCAATACTACTACTCATTTCATCTTGTTTCTCTTCTTTTACCAAAAACGCTGCACCGGCGATCAATAGCGGAAACACAGCTGTGCACGCAAACACAAAAGCGCTTCCTTTCTCCTCCACCAACTCGCCGCTAAAATAGCTACTCGCGATGCCGCCAAACGCGACCATCCCCCAACACAAACTTTGCAACGATCCAGTCGTCGAATTATCTTCTGATTCTCTCGCTCGCTCGACGACGATCGAATCAATCAACACATCCGAGAACGCGATGCTTAACGAACCGACTGCGAACAAAAAACTCGCCGTCCACCGGTTATCAACCACCGCGACGCCTTGACTCAATGTCGACCACGCCAAGCATCCTAGAACGCCCATCAAACACAAATACGATTTTCTTTTATACCCAAACAAAGGCACGGTATCGGAAATAAATCCCCAAAGAGGCTTTACCAACCACGGGAGCGACGATATGCTCGTCACCACCGCCGCCTCCGACGGCGATAAGTGCAACTCATCCTTCAAGAAGAAACTCTTCGCCAACGAGGCGAGACCGATGACACCTTGCACGAAATACACCAACGCGATGGCAGACGTTTCTGACGTAATCGGAACGCCCAAGAACACCGTTGTTTTTGTTGAATTTTCATTGTCGTCGTCGTCGTCGCCGCCGCCGCCGCCGCGAGGTTGTTGTTGTTGCTGCTGCTGTTGTTCTCCATCGTCATCTTTATTTCCCAACGTTGCTTTCCTCCTCCAACTTCCTCTTCTTCTTCTTCTTCTTCGAACCAAAGCCGAGGAGGAGGAGAAGGAGGAAAGAATGAAATTCGCCCTCGCGTTTACTTTGTCCGCGATTTTGTCCTCGTCCTCGTCGCCGCCTCCGAAGAGAACCGCGACAGAAGAAGAAGAAGAAGAAGAAGAAGAGCGTAATCCAGATAAACTCCGTCCTTCTCCTCCTCCTGTGCTCACATCATCAAATCTTCTTCTTCTCGCGCTCCATTTTCTTCTCGAGGAAGAAACATCACCGATCGCAGCAAACGCGCGAGAAGGTCGAGAAGGTCGAGAAGTAGACGGAACGGAGGAGGAGCGAGAAGAAGAAAAGGTGCGGGAAGAGGGAAGCGCGGCGGTTCGCGTTGCGCGACAGAGCGACATTTTTTTAGAGAGAATCTTCCTTTTTTCGTTTTTGTGTAAGTTCGCACGAGAAACAGTGTAACCCTAAACATAAAATGACTTGAAATTTGTGCCACGAAACGGAAACGAACGATACATAAAAAGAGCACACACTAACACACGCACGCGCGCGCGCATGAGTTTCGTGGTGCACAAATCGGTGCTCCCACCGACTGGAGTGGACTCGTGCGTCTCGTGCTTCTTCACGCACCCAAAGTCGCCTTCTCTTTCTGTTGTTCGCGATGATGATGATTCGTCGGAAAACAACACCAACGAAATTGTTGGCGACGAAAACGTCGTCGTCGCCAGCGGGAACCGCTTGACCATCTACTCGGTTTCGAGAGGGAGAAGAGAAGACGAAGACGAAGACGAAGACGAGGACGATGCGCGCAAGAATAAAAACGCGCGCTTAGAGGTCATCTCTGAGTTCGACGTGAACGGGACGATATCGGACTTGTGCGTGTTGAAACACCCGAAGCGAATTTTGTCCGAGGAGAACTTTGGCAGCGTGTTGAGGGAAAGTTCGACGAATAAAAAGAACAACAACGGCAAGAGCAAGGAGAATAACAACGACGCCACGAAAACGACGCAATATTTAGATGCTCTTCTGGTGACCATTCGCGAGTCGAAAGCGGTGTGCGTGTGTTGGGATCCAGAGACGAGGAAGTGCGTCTCGACGAGCTTACATTTTTGGGAGGAGTTCGCCGGCGCGAAAGGAGGAAATAGTTTGCAAGGTAGCGCGACCACGGGCGTAGATGGAACGAGTTCTGGGTTGAGAATAGGGAACGTGCCTATAATTGGCAGAGCAGATCCAGAGGGCAGATGCGCGGCGGTTTTGTTAAGAAACGAGGAGAAGGCGAAAGTCAAGATTATGCCGGCGAGCGAAACGAATAGTAATAATAGAAAGAAAATGACGAGTAACGAAACGGGAGGAACGGTGTACGTGCCAGCAACGCTCGGAAGTTCGTTCGATTTAGACGTGAGAAAGATATTAGGACCATCGGCGGCGTTTGTTCGCGATTGCTGTTTCTTGCACGGTTACGGCGAACCGGTGTTGGTGATTTTGTACGAGTCGAATCCTCCAACGTGGAGCGGCAGGTTATCGTTGAGAATGGACACGTGTAAGTTAGTCGCAGTCTCGATTGATTGCACGAAGAAGAAGTACACGATCGTTTGGACGAGAGAAAAGTTACCTTCGTCGACGTATTCTTTATTCCCGGTGCCTAATCCGCTCGGCGGCGTCATCGTGCTCTCCTCTGGTCACATTTTATACGAGTCGCAGTCTTCCTCGGCGACGTACATTAGCGATTTCTTAGGCAAAGGAGGACCGCAGGAAGGAAATTTTGCGGAAGAAATCGCGCGAAACAACGGCGTGGAAGGCCAGGCAGCGCATGCGAATCCAGTACCTCACGTGAACTCAAATAAGAACGTGTCGAGTTACGAGACATCGCAGAACGAGTTCCAAGTGCAACTCGACGCTGCGAAGATTGAAATGATCAGGGAAAACGTGGCGATTATTAGTTCAAAGACCGGTCAACTAATCACGGTCATCTTAGAAACTGTGGGTGGTAGTGCTTCGACAGGGAGTAAAGTCGGTCGCAGATGTAGACGCATACGCGTGCAAAAATCCGGGAACGCCGTTTTAAGTTCCGGCCTGGCGGCGGTTGGTAAAGATTTACTCTTCATCGGATCGCGCGTCGGCGATTCTCTTTTGATCGCGTATGAAAAGAAAGAGAAAGCAAAGATTGGCGATTTGAAAATGTTACCGGAGATGGAGAAGCAAGGATTGACAGAAGAAAAAGTAGAAGAGGATGAGGCAGAAAAAGAAGAAGAAGATGATGATGATGATCCGTATGCGGATCCCGAAGAAAACGAGAGGAAGCGCAAAGCGTCGAAAGGTAAAGGCAGTGTTCCGAAAATTGCCAAGAAGTTGGCAGCAACTCCGCCCGCGCCAGAACCCACAACGGATGAAGAGAAAGAAAAGAACGAAGATGATGAATTGGAAGCGCTTCTTTACGGCACTTCTGTAGAAGCTGCCGGTGGCGCCGGTCTGAACGAGTACGAAAGAACAAACAAATCAACGACGACAACAACCGGAGTCGAGTCGAAAACGTTCGCGTCTTACGTCGACCGCGACGATACTTTTGAATATAAGTTTTCTGTGAAAGACTCGTTGTTGTGTATTTCACCTGTCGTTGATTTGACGGTTGGTGCGAGCGCTCCGGTCGGAACGGATCTCGATCCGCGAACAGAACTCGTCGCGGCTTGCGGCCACGGTAAGAACGGCGCGTTAGCGATTTTGACCAGAGGTATCACCCCTGAGCTCGTCACCGAGGTCGAATCTGGAGCTTTGCCTGGATTGCGAGCGTGTTGGGCAACTCGAACCGAGGACGATAACGATGGAACCGTGCGACCGAAACGCAAAGATGAACTGTTTGACGAACACTTAATCTTGTCCTTAGCTTCCACGAAAACAACGATGGTTTTAGAAACGGGCGAGGAGTTGAGAGAAGTTTCAAAGGAAGTTGATTTCGTCGTCGACGAAGAAACTTTAGCGTGTGGAAGAATATTCAACGGACGAGCTATCGCGCAAGTTACGAAGACGAAGATTCGTTTCACGAGGAAAGGGAAGAAGTTCACGGCGGACGATATTAGTTTGGCGTTTTTGAAAGGCGGCGACGCGCAGATAGCTTCAGCGGTTATTCAAAACGACGCAATAGCGTTGAGACTTTCAGACAATTCCATTAAAATTATTCTGGGGAACTCGGAGACGAATACATTCACGCTACTTGAGAAGTGTGGGGAGTTATTCGCACCCGATGATCACTCAAACACGGGAAACGACGTGACGGCGTTTACCCTGTACGACGATTCGGTGGCGTGCGCAGACTCTCTGGGTGCCAGTGGTTCAAACAGAGCACCAGGTTGGCTCGAGCGAGCCGCTCGTGGAGACCGTGAAGAAAATGACGAGAACAACGTCGTCTTTGCTACTGTTTCTCGCGACGGTACTCTGGATTTATACAGTCTTCCATCTTTGAAGAAGCTTTGGACCTCCGGTGGCGTCTCGGACGGTCGCGAAATACTCGCACCGAATTCTCCTGGCATGGACAGCATAAATTTCAAAGATTTTGAAAGCAGCGAAGCTGAAAAGTATACCGTCTCGGATATAAGACTCGATGCTTTCGCCAATGCCGCTCACGAAAGACCACTTTTGACGTGTTTCCGCGCTGACGGCGCGGTCTTGGCGTACCAAGCTTTCAAGTCGCCGTCGTCGAACGAACTTCGATTCGCTCGCGTTCCGATTGAAATTGAGACCGCTGGGAGCGAACTCACGAATAACGACGTTTCTGTCCAGGGTGGCTCGCGATTGACTAGAGTAGAAAACATTGGCGACGGCAGGGGAATCGCTGGTGTCTTTGTTTCCGGTTTGAATCCGATCTGGTTAATCGTGCGCAGAGGAAGAGTTCTCGCGTTACCGACCCGAGGCGAAGGCGGCGCGCGAATCGCATTTGCACCCTTCCACAACGTCAACTGCCCAAAAGGTTTTATCCTTGCCACTAACGAAGGTGGGATTCGCGTCTGTCGTCTTCCAGGTAAAATGCACATCGAAGCCCAGTGGCCGGTGCGTAAACTCGCGCTTCGTTGTACTCCGCGAGCGATTACATACATGAACGACTTCAAGTTGTACGCCCTGGTAACCTCTTCGTACATTCCGTGGAAAGATTTCGACATCGACGAAACGGATTCACACGCGAGAGCGTTGTATCGTTTTCGCAAGGAAAAGGCAAAGTCGGAAGGTAACATCGTGCAACAATTTGCGATCCGTTTGTTAGTCCCGGGCACGCTCGAAACGGCGTGGCAAAAAGCAGTCGAACCCGGTGAACACATTTTGTGCGTGAAGAACGTACAAATTCGTGACCAGTCTACGGGCGCATTGCTCTCCATGCTTGCCATTGGTACCGCCATGCCTGGAGGCGAAGATACTCCCTGTCGAGGACGAATCTTACTTTTTGCAATCATGTGGGAACGCGCTCGCGACGGCGGCGTTCGATGGAGAGGCGAATTGAAATGCGAGAAACCATCGAAAATGGCGTGTTCTGCAATTGAATCCGTCGACGGGACGTTAATGGTTGCCATTGGAACCAAATTAACCGCGCACACGTGGGATGGGAAACACTTAAATCCGGTCGCGTTTTACGATACGCCATTATATACGACAACATTGTGTTGCGTCAAGAACTTCCTCTTGTGTGGTGATTTGCACAAATCCATCCGCTTTGTTCGATGGAAAGACGCGCAAGGTGAGAAAACTTTATCGCAGCTCGGAAAAGATTACGAAGTTCTCGATTGCATAGCATCTGAATTCATGATTGACGGTGGGAGCTTATCGTTATTGGCAGCCGATGCAAATGGCAATGCGCACGTCTTTCAGTACGCCCCGAAACTTGCCGAATCGTGGAAAGGCGACAAGCTTCTTCCGAAAGCCGCCTACCACGCGGGTAGTTTAATCCGCAAAATGGTTCGCTTCCAAATCGGTACCGGCGAACAAAAGCAAAACAGACACGCGGTTTTCTTCGGGAGCTCCGACGGCGGCTTAGGCATATTCTCACCGGTGGACGAACACACATTTCTGAACTTGGAAAAGCTTCAAGACGCCATGCGTTCCAACATCGTCGCCTCTTCCAACTCCATCAACCCGTTCGGGTTGAACTCGAAAACCTACCGAGCCTTAAAATCCTCCGAAGGCTCCGTCGCGAGACAAACTCCGCCGAGAACGATCGTCGACGGCGGTTTGCTCTCCAAGTTTGAGCACTCGTTATCGATATCGGCGCAAACGCAAGTGGCGGCACAAGCCGGTTTAAATCGAGACCAAGCCTTGTCCTTAGCGCGAACTATCATAGCTGAACAATCGTTCATGTAATATTTACTCATTTCACTCATTTCTTCCTTTTTTTAGTACGTTTCAGGGTCGAGTTGTCCGCGCACGCAGCGAGCAGTACGCGTATAAATGGAAAAATGCAAATTATCGTGCTTACTGTTGTTGATGATGATAAGCATCAAAAGCAGTGAGCAAAAAAAAATCGCGAGTCAGAAACCCAAACGTCGTTTTCCGTCAGAAACACAGCTTACTACTTTTAATCTTTGTAACACGCACGCACGTTTTACGAAGTTTCATCGCGCCCGTTTACCGAACCAATCGAGTAAACAGATATATAAACACAGCTTTCACGCGGTTTTATTCAAATCCCGCGCTTATTTTTTGTTCGCACCACGAGAACAGAAACACATCTTTTTTTGCCGCACACACAAAGACCAGCCGCAAAGAAATCCCCGGAAAAACACGGAAATTGCAATCGCGACGAGTACTACTACTTATTGCGAACAGAAGAACTGGAATTAAACTCAGTTATTTATTGAAGTGATATTTGTATTACACTTTTATTGGGCGTTTTGATTCATTTACATTGATTCATCGCATTACTTGGATACGTTTATTACACATCCGAAGAAAAAAAGAGAGAAAAACACAGAAAAACTCTCTCACCAGCACACGACGGAAGATTTATAAGAACAAGAAGAAGAAGATTAATCAAGATGGAACTCGACGGTGGTAACGATAGCGACAATAGCGATAATATATACGGTAAAACTAATTTCGTGGAAGAAAACTGCTCGTTCAACTTTGTCTCGGACATCCGATTTTGGGGAAGTTCAAGCCGAGCGGAAGGATTGAAACAATTTTTCGACGTGTTGACTGTGCGAAGAAAGTGCGCCTGACAGCCTTTACCTTTTTTTAAGAAGAGAGTAAAAGGAGGTGTGAGCCCTTCGTTAGTTAAATAGCAGAGAAAAAGAGCAGCAGCAGAAGCGTAAACGACGCTAAGAGCCGCCGCTTGTTACCTACATCCATATATTATTTGTTGAGAGATACAAAGAAAGAAAAACTTTTCAATAATGCAGAGCGAACTTTACCCGTCGCCGCACTTTGAAGGGGTCGAGAAGCGCATCGAAATTAATTTTCGCGTTGCTGCTGACGACAACAACAAAACAACTGGTGAAAGTATTCCAGTCGCAGGTGGTCTTCGCTGCTTATCGCGCGCCGCGCTCGACGTGTGCATGACCGCCGCTGAATGTGAGATTGTTTCGGTACGATCGAACGAGAAGTTTGATGCGTACGTCTTGAGCGAATCCTCTTTGTTCGTCTTTGCGGACAAGATCGTGTTGAAGACGTGCGGGACAACCAAATTGCTCTCGGCTGTGGATCCTATTTTGGAACGTGCGGCTTTGATTGAGCGCATGAAATTGGTTCCATCTTCGGTGAGATTTACGCGCTCCACGTATTTGTTCCCGGAAGAGCAGCGTGAGCACCACGTTTCTTTTACGGACGAGTGTGAATTTCTCGAAAGCAGGTTTGGCCACTTGGGGTCAAACTCGAGCTATGTTATGGGTTCAAACTTTGACGACGCGCAGTGGCACGTCTACGTTGCCGGAGATTTCGTCGAGCAGACGAAATCTGGGGCTTCGTTATCGGTGGAATGTTGCATGACTTCTTTGCACCGAGAACACTCGCAACACTTCTTCCGCGAAGATTCGCAAGAAGAAGGGGTAACCGCCGTTCCGTTTGTCAGTTCGGAGAAAACCACGAACGATTCTGGTATTCAAAGTATTTTTGAAACGTTCTCGATCGACGACTACGTCTTTGAACCGTGCGGATACTCTATGAACGGCTTGAATGAAGAATTTTCTGGCGAATACTCTACGATTCACATCACTCCGGAAGACGGATTCAGTTACGCCTCCGTGGAACACTCCAACGTCGATTTGAACTCGAATAGTGCCTTCTCCGTGTCAAACTTTGTCGAGAAGTGCGCGAACGTCTTCCAACCGGGCAAGATGACTTTCGCGGTGACTTGCCACGGCAGCTCCCGTGAGACGACCAACGCGTTCTTTTCCTCTTTGACGAGCACGAAGAAAGAGTTGTTCTGCGTCGGAGAGTCGTACGCGAGACCGTCCATGTGCTTTCAGCAGTTGCCGAACGACCAAGGCTTCGTCGCGTATTTGACGTTTGTCAAAACCGAAGAGGATGAACGCGAAAGACTCTCCGCTAAAGTTGTCGTTGCGGAAACTCGCGGTAAAGTTGCCCTGGAAGATCATCGAAGCGAAACGCCGATGTGCATTTTAGACGCCGCCATGAGTTCGGGCGAATCCTCCGAAACCGACGAGAGATTATCTACCGACGAATTTGTTTCTTATGATCGCGGCGATGATGAAGCGAGACTGCAAAGATCCACCGCGGGCGTGGTATAATATTTTATATATGAGAAGAAGAAGTTTTAATTTTTATGAGTGAAAAGTACATGAATGTGAAAAGTACATCAAAAAGAGAAAAATTCTTTCTTTTCCTCTTCTCTCTTTTTCCCTTTTTTTTGCGCTTTCTGCGCTAGAAAAAACAAAAAAAAAATTTAGGGTTGCACAAAAAAAAAGGAGCCGCGGTGTGTCTGCGGCTTCAGAGCGAGAGAGAACACTTCACTGTTCGTCTCCTCCACAGCCGCACACGTGCCGACGACATCCTCTCGGGAGTTTACGAGAGCGAATTCACACGCAGAAACGCAGAAACGCATCGCAGAAGAGAGTTCTCACTGAAATGGCTCGTCAACAATTAATGGGTGCTTCATCATCATCGTCCGCTTCTTCGAACGGAGAAAATCAGGCGCTTCTGACGGATTCGACCGCGGGGTTGCGGGCAATCATCGTGAACGACGACGCGGAGAAGAAATCCACGCGAGGCTTTGTGAACTCGTTCTTCCACCAAGGCCGCATCGTCACCGGTGGATTCGTCATGTTTGCCATCTTGTCTTCTCTGATTCTCGTGAGTTTCACGCAAGGGTACAACTCCGTCGTCGCGGGTAATAACGGGAGCAATGGTAGTTTCATGGCAGCCTTGGGAAAGAAGAAGTCGCATTCTTCGTCTTTAGGCCACAAGTCGCACTCGCACAACGCGCACGTCATCGACGTGCCATTCGCGGACGACAGCGACAAGCACAACAACAAAGCATCGCACAATAAGAAATCATCGAAAAAGAAGAAACAAGAGGAAAACTGCGATCCGGCGGAGGCGGATATGGCTAAAGGTATCTTTGCGTACCCGGACCCGGCGTGCTTGAACGGCGAGACCGCCGGGTGTTCGGGAGACCCAACCAGTGGTAATCCGAGCACGTGCCGATTTTGCAACACGTTGATGGCGCAAGTGAAAACGCCGACGTGGGCGACGTGTCCGCAATCCGTCTGTAAGAAGCACGGAGTGTTGGGTTGCGAAGGAGACTCAATCGAGAACTTGGAGTGGAAGTCGTACGTGGACGGTATTCGCGAACATAACAAACGCGTGGAGCAAATTGGCATCACCAGCGCGTGCGAAGGGACGCCAGCCGATCGAGAATTAGGGAGATTCATGTTTCACGACGGCAAATGTGGGGAGAAGTTGCTCCCTGCTTGCGACGGCAACCAAGTGACGCAGTGCCGATTTTGCTCGGCGGCGAAGAAAGCCACCGCCGCGAGTTTGACGTGGCCGACGTGCCCAGACGTAGTCTGCGCCAGATGGGGGATCAAAATGGATCACTGTGAATTACCATTGGCTATGTACCAGTTGCCGACGAAGAGAGCAGAGAAGGATAGAAAAACGAACCAGTTTCCGGAACCAAAGGTGGACAACGTGAAAACGGAAAAGCTACACAGAAAGTCTTGGAAAGACACCGAGGATTTAATCAGCAGCGAAGACGCGAACTCCTCGAACCGAGATCTTATGCCGAGACCGTGGCGCATGGGAGATGATTACGCCGACATGCAACGCGTGGCGAAGAACTTCATCACGGGAAGTTAAGAAAGAAACAACAACAAAAATAACCTTTTGTATTTTCATATTTATTTGTATTGTTCTTCTCCAAATCTAAAGCTACACACTATGTCAACCTAAAAAACGTCTCTATTTCTCTCCTCGCTCTCTTTTTTGTTCAAAGAGCGGGTTGTTTATGACCAAATTGGCCACAATTTCTGGTTTCTTTTCACCGAATTTACCGGTTAAAACGACCAAGACTTGGTCGGCAGGCCTGATGCGCATGGGAAGTACGCCTACGACATCTTTCAAGATTTTATTTTCCGTAGCATCACTACCCAGCGCCTCTAAAACGCGCTCTTCTTCCAGTCTCGTAAGATTTAAAAACGCACCGCTCAGTCCTCTCGCTTTCTTGAGCAACTTCGTGCGTTGAATCCACGAGACACTGTTTTTCTTGCCTCCCTCTTCGTCGTTGTCTTCCTCGTCTTCACATTTGTTATCTTTTCCATCGCTAACGTTTTCTCCGAGCTCGAGCAACTTTTGCGCCGCTTCGTTCGCGGACTCAGACGACGCTTCAAACTCGATCGATACCATGCTCGGATTGGGTGCTCCCGCGGATTGCTTAGTTTTCAGGTGTCGCTTATTTCCAATCTCAATCTTCACTTCAAAACCAAACTCTGGTAAGAAGCACGCTAAATGTTTCCTTCCGACGATACGCGCGATGGCCACCGTAACCGTCGGATTCCTCGAGAGATGGTAACAAAAATACACGAACGAGTGCTCGTCTTGCGCAGACTTTGCAGACGCCTTCTTCATGTTGCACTGGGCCGCAATTTGTGCGCAGACAGACGCCGAATTCGGAAGCAAATAGTCCACCAATTTGTTGCTTTTCTTGACACCATTGTCCGTGGGCTTCTTCTTCGAAATGAAAGACATCATCTTATTTTTCTTCTTCCTTTCGCTCTTTTCTTGTTCTTCCATGACTAAGCTCGCGCGGAGTAAACGATGCACGATGATATCCGGATATCTTCGAATCGGCGACGTAAAGTGCGTGTACCTGTCGAACGCCAATGCGTAGTGGCGCCAACTTTCTTCCTCTGGGAGTAGTCCGGTACAAAAATACTGCGCCAACTGCATCGGCTTCGTCGCTAACAAGTTGATGATTTCGTAAATGGCATTAACGCCGCCATTTTTTGCTGTTAATGTATCTGTTCTTCTCACGGATTCGCGCAAGCGCTCTAAGCTTTGGTGTAAAGCACCACTCGTGCTGCAATCGAAATCGTTCAAACCGCTCGCTCGAGCAAACTCGCGCAGCTCAAACATTTTCTTTTCGTTCGGTGGCGGATGTAAACGCAACAAAGCTACGTTCGGGAAATAGTCCGCGATTCGTTTTGCCACGCGCCTATTCGCGAGCAACATTAGATCTTCGATCACTCTGTTCGATTCGCGAAGTTCGTACTGAAACGCGCTTTTTGGTAACTTGGTCTCTTGATCAATTTCAAATCCAATTTTTGCTTGATCCAAACGCACCGAGCCGTCCGCGACTCTATTTTCGCGCAACGTCTTCGCCACAGATCGAAGCAATCGTACGGACTTTATAACTTGGAGAAGAACGTCATCTTCGTCGGATTGCTCTAATTTATCTTCTCCGCTGATGTTGATCTTTTCGGCGGCTGCAATCTCTTCATCTGTCATGGATGCATCGAACGCGTCCAACATTCTTTGAGCGTCTCCGTAGGACAGCTTCGCTCTGCTTCGCATGACGCTTCGTCCAAACCATTCCTCCAAG
>Ga0181599_1000353_pt1 | contig 47788 bp, 22 predicted proteins | sample 041ome_3_FD_148658 | JGI IMG/M metagenome (GOLD analysis project Ga0181599, IMG submission 148658) | Coastal salt marsh microbial communities from the Groves Creek Marsh, Skidaway Island, Georgia - 041405US metaG (spades assembly) | ecosystem: Environmental > Aquatic > Marine > Intertidal zone >...
GACGCGCGCGACGGCGCGCCCGCGCTCGACGTCGCCGCGCGCGCGGCGTCGCGCGCGGAGGACGACGCGTGGGACGCGCACCACGACGCCCTGCTCGAGTGGTCCGTCGCGGACGGCCGCGACGGCTCGTGCAACGCGCCCTGGCGCGCGACGCACGCGGGACTCAACATCGGCGCGTGGCTGCAGAACCAGCGCGCGAAGACGCGGGCGAAAAAGATGCCGAGGGACCGGGCGACGAAGCTGGAGAAGCTGACGGCGGCGGGACGATTGTGGATCGACGCGCCGGGACGGAAGGGATGGAACGAACAGCTCGAGAAGCTCGCGGCGTGGGCGGAAAAGACGAACGGAGGGGTTGACTATAACGCGCCGGTCGGGACGACGCACGAGGGGGCGAAGATCGGGGCGTGGTTGGCGACGCAGCGAACGCGGCGAAGAGACGGCGAGAACGCGCGGCGACCGCTCAAGCCGGAGCAAGCGGCGGCGCTGGACGCGCTCGTCCTGAGGGGCGTGCTGAGGTGCGAGAAAGCGGATCCTTGGCCGAGGAAGTGGGCGCTGGTGCTGAAGTGGGGGGAAGAGCGCGCGAACGGGGAGCACTTTAACGTGCCGTACGATTACAAGGATGGCGACGAACGCGTGGGGGTGTGGTTGAACACGCAGCGACAGCGGTTCCGCGGAGGGACGACGAAGAATTTGCCGCTCACGCCTTGGCAGACAGAGCAAATGCAAGCGATGATCGACGCCGGTAAGCTCTGGGTGCACGCCCCGGACGACGTGTGGGAGAAGAAGTTCGCGCTGCTCTTGCGATGGGGCAAAGAGAAGACGCGAGGCGTCAACTACAACGTGCCGCAGGGCGAGGAGTACGAGGGCGTCAACCTCGGCTCGTGGTTGAGCACGCAGCGCGCTCGACTGTTGCACGAGACTCTCGGGAAAAACAGACCGCTCAGCGATGACGAACGTCGAAAGTTGCAGAAACTCATCGACGACGGCAAGCTGCGACCGGCGACGCCGCGAGGCAAGAACGCGGCGAAGGGACAGGGCAAGCGCGCGCCGCGAGGCAATCTCGACGACGTCGACGCCGCGCTCAACGTCGACCTGCCGCACACGTCGAAGAGAGGACGTAAAACGTAAGAAATGCCTTAGCGCGACGTGTAAAGAAATGTTCCCATACGAAACGCCGCGTCGCGAGCGCGCCCCACACGCGAGCGCGCTCGCGAGTCGTCGCCGCGATGGATCTCTCGGAGGCGCACAAGGAATACGTCAAGCGCATGCTCGACGTCGCGAAGGGCGGCATGAAGGCCCTGGTGTGCGATCCGGTGACGGTGCGCGCGATCGACGACTCAACGACTTTGCGATTTGACGACGCATTCGACGCGACGGCGACGCGATCGAGCCACTGACGGCGAATTCGTTCGACGCAGGTGAACATATTGAGTGTGGTGATGTCACAGAGCGAAGTTCTCGCGCGTGAGGTGCGTGTGCGAGGACGTGGGCGCGCGATTTCGGAATGTTGAAAGTGACAAGTGACGCGTTCGAGCGCGCAAAGCGCGACGTCGCGTTCGAGCGCGCAAAGCGCCGATTCGAGGCGCGAGACTGATGCTCGTATATTTTGTGCGCGTTCTAGGTGTTTTTGATCGAGCAGTTGCACGAGCGCCCGCACGAGGAGATGCCGCACCTGAAGGCGGTGGTGTTCGTGAGGCCGACGAGGGAAAACGTGCGAACGCTCGGGAAACAGTTGAAACAGCGGACGTACGGAGAGTATCACGTCTTCTTTTCGAACGTGTGCCCAGAAGGATTGCTGCAGGAGCTCGCGGCGGAGGATGACGACGAGCTCGTGGTGCAGGTGCAAGAGTATTACGCGGACGCGACGGCGGTGGATCGAAACACGTTTGCGCTAGAGTTGGGAGAGTCGAATAGCGCGCTCATGAACCCGGGGCAGTGGTCTCGCAGCGTGGGGATGGCGGTAGATAGATGTGTGGAAGGAATCACGAGCGTGTTGCTGTCGCTGAAGCGTAGACCGTTCATTAGGCACCAGCGCTCGAGTGAGGCGGCGAGACGACTGGCGGCGGACGTCGCGAGAGTGGTGTACGAGCAAGAGGCGGGATTGTTTGATTTCCCTCGCGCGGATGGCGCGGCGCATTTATTAGTTCTCGATCGTTTCGACGACGCCGTCACGCCGCTGCTGTCGCAGTGGACCTATCAAGCCATGGTGCACGAGATTTTTGGCATTTCGAGCACGAACAGAGTAGATTTACGGCACGTCAAGGCGCTGAGCAAAGAGCTTCGTGAACTCGTGCTGAGCGCGCGCGAGGATGCATTTTTCGCAGAGAACATGTACGCCAACTACGGCGATTTGGGGGCGAGCGTCAAGGCTTTGGTGGATGAGTTCCAACAACAGACAAAGATGAGCAAGAAGATTGAATCCATAGACGACATGGCGCGATTCGTGGAATCGTACCCAGAGTTTAGGGCGAAGAGTGGAAATGTCTCCAAACACGTCGCGCTGATGTCCGAACTGAGCTCTGTGATATCACAGCGGCGTCTGATGGCGGCGTCGCAGGTTGAACAAGAGGTTGTGTGCGGCACGGATCGCGCCGGCGCGTTTACGCAAGTCGTCGACGCGCTACGCAATCCACAGCTTCTAGAGGAGGAGCGACTGAAACTCGTGCTGCTGTTCGCGTTGCGCTACGAAAATGAGCAAAGCCAAATCGCAGACTTGACGGAAATTCTCATGCAACAAGGCGTCAGTCGCTCGCGCATCGGACTCGTGCGCACAATTTTAAAGCACGGCGGGGAAGCCGCGCGCACGGGCGATTTGTTCGGCAACCGCTCATTCCTCGGCCGTGCGAGCAAGGTCGTCGGCAGTCTCAAAGGCGTCGAAAACGTCTACACGCAGCACCAACCGCTGTTAAGTTCGACGATTCAATCCGCCGCCAAGGGCTCGCTGAAAAATGAAGATTATCCATTCGTCGGCCCGTCGCCCAACGGCGCCGCCGCCGCCAAGCCCACCGAACTCATCGTCTTCATCATCGGTGGCATTTGCTACGAAGAGACCAAGGTATGCGAGCAGTTCAATGCCCTCAAAACCGGTGTCACCGTCGTCCTCGGCGGCTCCACCGTCTTAAACGCGCGAGCCTTCGTCGACGATTTACGAAAGCTTCAAGAAGCAGGCGGATAGCCGACATCGAGTCGCCGACGCCGAGCCGCCGACGGCGTCCCCACCACCCCCGCGAACCTCGCGAACGACACCACCACTCCAAATGAATAAAATATCGCGTCATTATCGCTCCGTTCTCGTCTGGTCCGTCTTCGCTCTCGCGCGCGACGGGCGTCGGGTCGCCTCGGGTTTGCCGGCTCGCGGTCGCCTCGGCCTCGCCTCACACCTCGTCCGCGATGTCCGACGCCGAGCCCTCGGCTCGGTCCGGACCGAGCGATGTCCGTCACGCGCGCAACCGCAGCCTCAGCGCGCCCCTGCGCATCGACATAACCGACGCCGCGATCGACCCACCGGGACAAAGCAACCGACCGGACGCGAGAAACGCCGCCGACGCGCCCGGTTCGCGCTCTCCCCTGCGCCACGCGTCGTCGTCGAGCAAGCCCGAAGCGCCCGCGATCGCGCTGCCGCGGCAGCGCGACGCCGTGCGACACTTCGCGATGGATCTCGGTGGGTCCCTGGTGAAGCTCGTGTACTTTAGCCCGAGCGGGACGGACGCGAGCGGACGCGCGGTGGCGGGAGGACGATTGCACTTTCGAAAGTTTCCCTCGGCGCATTTGAACGATTGCATGGACTTTATAGAGTTCAAAAAATTGCACGTGGGAGGGTCGGGCACGACGGAGGGCGACGGCGAGGATGGCGGCGTGACGGTGAAGGCGACGGGGGGCGGCGCGTACAAGTTTTCAAAGACGTTTCAGGATCGGTTGGGGATCACGCTGCAGAAGGAGGATGAGATGGCGTGCGCGGTGGCGGGGGCGAATTTTTTGTTGGAGACGATTCGCGACGAGGCGTTTACGTATACTGATGATGAGAAGGCATTTATATCAAAAGACGCGTTGACGCGTGAATCGTTGTTTCCGTACCTGTTGGTGAACATCGGGAGCGGGGTGAGCATCATCAAGGTTGATAAGGATGGGCACGAGCGCGTGAGTGGTAGTAATATAGGTGGGGGGACGTTTTGGGGATTGTGCCGGTTGTTGACCGGGCTCAAGGATTACGATGAAATGTTAAAGTTGAGCGCGCAGGCGGACAATGCGAAGGTGGACATGCTCGTCGGGGATATTTATGGCGGCCGCGACTACCCCAACATCGGTCTGTCTAGCGAGACTATCGCGAGTTCTTTCGGGCGAGTCGTCATGGACGAAGGAAGCTTGGAAGATTACTCGAAAGCCGACATAACGCTTTCTCTGTTGCGTATGATCTCGTACAACATCGCGCACATTTCAACCATGAACGCCGTCAAATACGGGCTCAAGCGCATCTTTTTTGGAGGTTACTTCATCCGAAACCACGCATACACGATGAACACAATTTCGTTCGCCGTCGATTTCTGGTCTAAAGGATCATTGAAAGCGAGTTTCCTGCGTCACGAGGGCTTCCTCGGCGCCCTAGGGGCATTTCTCCAAGACGTCGAGGCGCAGAAAAATCTTAGCAATGCCGCGCAGCAAGGGACGTGGATCGAGAAGTTTATCAAGTGTTCGGTGCCGCCTACAGGCATGGATCGCAAACGATCGGCCAGAACGTCGCAGACATCAAAAGGTAGTCTGACGACGCCAGCGACGCCGCCCAGGGCACGCCGCGACAGTGAAGAAGAAACGATTGGCGAAGCGATGCGAAAAGTAAGCTTCGACGGTGCCTTGAGGACGTACTCAAACGACAACTTGGCCAATGTCCGCGTGCCGCGCGTCGCTGGAGATGTCGCGTCATCGGAAGAGCACTCCTCAGGAGAAGAAACGCCGTCGGATCGGAACGATCCCACGCAGTTGCTCAACTCTGCAGGCTTACAAGTTGGTGTTTTGCACCTCGAGCCGACGTTGGAAACTTTTCCATTGCTTCGCGAAGGGCGCGATTACGACCCAAACATCTTTGACATGCTCACCAATACCACTGAACGAGATTACTGGTTGGACACGCTGGAACGCTTGCAATCTGGGCTCGTGGAGCGCGCGCTAGTGAGCGAACCATCGAGCTCTGACGCAAAAGAACGCGCAGAAAATTTTGACAACGTGTTTAAATCGCACTTGTCGCGACTTCGCGAAGAGCCGGCGGCGTACGGACGCATCGGTCTCGCGGATTTGTTCGAGATGCGCGAAGAGTGTTTGAGATTCTTTCGCTTTAACGACGTGTACGAAGACGTAAAAAAGCAAGAGAATGAGTCCGCGCTCTTGGTTCTTCCCGACTTGCTCGCTGAAATTGATAGCTTGAACGACGACGAACGGCTGTTAGCCATCGTCGAGGGCGTTTTGGCGGGTAACATTTTCGATTGGGGATCCCAAGGCACGCTCGATTTGTATCGCAACGGTACGATTTTAGAAATCTATCGCAACGCGAGAAGCACGGTGAACAGGCCGTGGGCCATCGATGACTACGACGCTCTGCGCGATCGATTGAACGCTCCGAATGCGAAGCAGTACCGCAAAGCGTTGCTCTTTTGCGATAATTCCGGCGCCGACATCATCTTGGGCATGCTTCCGTTCGCTCGCGAGCTTTTGAAGCGAGGCACGTCCGTCGTTCTCGTCGCCAACTCCCTCCCCGCCATCAACGACATCACCGCGACCGAGCTTACGGGGATATTACAAGCCACCAAGTCTCTCGACTCGCAGCTCGAAATCGCCATCGATTCCGGCGCGCTCTCCGTCGTGAGCTCGGGCTCTGGTTCGCCCTGCTTGGACTTCCGCCGTCTCTCCAACGAAGCGTGCGTCGCCGCTCGAGACGCCGATCTCATCGTCCTCGAAGGCATGGGACGCGCCATTCACACCAACTATCGCGCCCAATTTTCGTGCGACACCATCAAGCTCGCCATGATTAAAAACCAGCGTCTCGCCGAGAAGCTCTTCGGTCCGCGCGGCGAGATCTGGGACTGCGTCGTTCGCTTCGAAGCCGCGTAGCGTTGTCATTTATTCGCGCATTCGTCGCGTGCATTCCGGCGACCGACCACCCGTCCGTGTTTATCCTCGATACTCGTCAACACCCGGCGACGGGGGCGCGTCGTCGGCACACGACCGCGCGTCGCGCGCGCCTCGAGCGAGGCGCCGCGAACGTCCGATGGCCGCGTCGAGCGAGCGCATCGCGCTCCTCGGCGCGCGCGCGCGCGAATCGGCGTCGACGAGCGACGATTCAACGCGAGATCGACCGTCAACACCAAAAGCTTCTCGATGGCGAAAAATCGCCCTCGGCGCGCTCGCGTGCGGCGCGCTCGTCGCGGTCGCGACGCGCGCGCGCGGACGCGGACTCGATGCGCCCGGTCTCGGTCGCGGATGGCTGTCGACGCGCGACGGCGCGATGGACGACGACGCGGGAACGACGGGCGGGGCGGGACGCGCGTTCGAAGACGCCGCCGACGGGGGGTTGATCGACTCGCAATACGAGGACGCGGACGTCCCGCGCGATGCGAGGTATGGTGATATGGGCGTGATCGAGCGCGAGGCCGCGCGGAGGACGCGACGGGGGCGTCGCGGGCGAGGTCGAGGAGGAGAAGCCGAGGGCGCGCTGGGACACACGTACATTCGCGTGTACGAAGACGGAAACGACGCGCGCGGGGGAGGCGCGTCGACGCGGAACGGCGGCGCGCAGAGATATAGGACGGTTACGGTACCGATACCCACGCGAGTGCGAGTGCCGATGGAACCGGCGAGCGTTGGACCGGCGCCGCGAGCGCAGAGACGAGGACACTCGCCGCTGCCGCCCATCGAAACCACGGGTGGTGACTTGTTCGGACTTGGAACCGGCTACTCGTATTACATCGATCCCGCCGATTGGGCGTATCCACCAAAGGTAGTCGTAGAGTTGCCCGAGGGCGTCGAGTTCGCGGACGCCGAGTTGTTCGCGCGCGGCGCGAGCGAGCATCCGCCGAACGAAGCCGGGCTCGTCATGCGAGTGAACGGACAGCGAACGAGCCCGAATACCTTGGTGAATAATTTAGACGTGCTCGAAATCGACGCACAAGCTCACAACGTTCTGAACGATGTACGCACGGTGGTATTGCGATACACGTGGCGCGATCCCGGCGCGGGCGGCGCGCGCAAGCAACGACGGGGTTTGATTAGACTGAACACCAACGGAGATGCGAGGACGGGTGAGACGCAGCCGCATAGATGGCCAATCGTCGAGCATCCGGACACTCCATCGGTGACTGCGGCGACGTCACCACGGGCGCCGTCCACGGCGACGCCACCACGAGCGTCGTCCACGGCGACGCCACCACGAGCGTCGTCCACGGCGACGTCACCACGAGCGTCGTCAATGACGCCGACGGTGAATAGAAATAGGGGACAATACATGCCCGGACCAGTGCCTCAATACGTCCCTGTTACGGTGAACGTCCCTGTTACGGTGAATAGTGGTACGACGATGACGTCAGGGCCGCCAGGGACGTATGTGCCAGTGCCGACGCCAGGGACATATGTGCCAGCGCCGAATGTGCCAGCGCCGACGCCAGGGACATATGTGCCAGCGCCGAATGTGCCAGTTCCGGCGCAAGCACCGAATGTACCAGCGCCGGATGTGCCAGCGCCGGATGTGCCAGCGCCGGATGTGCCAGTTCCGGCGCAAGCACCGAATGTACCAGCACCGAATGTGCCAGCGCCGACGCCGGCTTATTTTGCTCCGCCTATTGCGTGGCCACCACCACCTGCTCCGGCGATCGTGAGCATTGAGGAGGAAGATATTTTAGCCGCGAACGAATTGGTTATTCCTGTTCCACCCAATACGTTGATCGGTATACCCACTGATGGACATTTCACGGTGAGTGGCTTGCCGGACTTCGATTCCGACAACACGCCGCACCGACAATTGATCATGTTTAGCTTCGGTTGGACAGGGAATAACGGCGCCGAGGCTGAGCTCGGGGCTAGCGACAGCCAATTCGTAGACCCGCCAGTTATGGACACGTCATCGACGCCGCCGGATTGGATTAGTATTCGAGTGAACGGCCAGTTACATGCGCTGCCGTACGCCGCTCAAAATGGTGATCGCATCTTGCTGCGTGTTCGTGCGCCCAGTGAGCCAAACTCGAGTAGAATGGCACAGATGCTCATCGGAGATTTGCATCCGAGAGTTGTTCTCACTACGTTGGACATTGCCGCGCCGCCATCTCTCGAGGAGACTATGGACGCGATGGAACCGCCGGCGCCACCCATGGTGTCACCACCGCCGCCGCGAGAGTTTACATCGCCGCCGCCGCCGCGTGTTCTCACCGCCGCGCCGCCGTCGCCTCCGATGCCACCATCACCGGTTAGTGTAGTTGCTGACGACGATGCTTCGTACTACGACACGGGCACGCCGAGTTCCACACCGGCACCAGCGGCCGATGACGCGTCATACTACGACACGGGCGCGCCAACGCCGACGGATGACGACGCGTCGTATTACGACACTAGTACGCCGAGTGCGACGCCAACGCCAACGCCAACGCCAACGCCGACGGATGACGACGCGTCGTACTACGACACTAGTACGCCGACGACGCCAACGCCAACGCCAGCACCGACGGATGACGACGCGTCGTATTACGACACTAGTACGCCGACGACGCCAACGCCAACGCCAGCACCGACGGATGACGACGCGTCGACGGACGACACGGCTTCGTCAAGTCCGACACCAGCGCCGACGGACGACACGGCTTCGTCAAGTCCGACACCAGCGCCGACGGACGACACGGCTTCGTCAAGTCCGACACCAGCGCCGACGGACGACACGGCTTCGCCGAGTCCGACGCCGGCGCCGACGGACGACACGGCTTCGCCGAGTCCGACGCCAGCACCGCAGCAGTCGCCGGTCGACGCCTTTGAACCGACGCCGGGTGCGCCGACGGAGAGCCTCGACGACGCCCCGCCAGAAAGTGACGACTCATACGCTGACTTCGCGCCGGCGTCTGCGTACCCGTCGAGCGTGAACGGTACGTCTGGCTACCCGTCGAGCGTGAACACCACGACGCCGGACGCGACATCGAGCGCGAGCGAGCCAGCTCTGCCAACGACCCCCCCGAGTCCGCCGCCGCCGCCGAGTCCGCCGCAGCCGCCGAGCCCGTCGCCGCCGCCGCTTCCACCGGCGCCTCCTGGAATCGTTAACGTGCACAACGTCACCATGCAAGCAGGTTCGAAAGCGGTGATGTTCCATCCACCAAAAACAGTTGAGACGCTGCAATCGCCGAATCAACCACTGACGCTGCACTTTATGGAGAATGGCAACGACGCTCAACTCGCGAGTTCTGGATTGCCGTTGTGGACCGAAGTCTACGTCAACGGCGACTTGCAAGACGACGCCGACATCACCTTGAGTAACGGTGATCGTTTGCAACTTTTCGTCAAAGCTTCTCCAGCTCCCCTGGTTCGACGCGCCGCATATCTTTCATACGGTCACAAGCAATTCGTTCTCGACGTCACCACGGCGCAGACGAGCCCGCCACCCCCGCTTCCGCCGGCGCCGCCGCCGCTGCCGAACGACGTCATCCTTGCACACGTCGCCGCGAATCACCCGACACAGTGCACGTCGGCACAAGCGTACAAGTGGTCGACGTTGACTCAGAATGATCGATCTACCGTGCCCATGAACGCGTGGTGCTCGAGAAACACCACGTTTGGCGAGTTTCAGGCTCCGCTGTGCTCGCATCAAACCGGGCGGGACATCATCATCTTAGTCGACGCCAGCGAAGCCATCGGTAGTGAGGTGTTCTATGGGAAGATGATCGACATGTTGCATGATTTGTACTGCACGATCGAAGGCACGGGATCGCAAGTCGGCGTTTTGCTACTCCCAGGAGCTGGCAACCCGTACGTGTGCGACGCCTACACGAGTTACATTCCGTTGCAGCAGCACACGAGCGAGGACTTCCACGCGAGTTTAGAAACGATGCGAGCGGACGAGGGCGCGTGTTGCGGACGAAGCGTGCCGTTGGCGCAAGGTTTGAAAGCTGCGAACGGATTGTTCCGCGATTTCGGCATCTTTCCGCCGAATGAGCGAAGCGTCATCTTCGTCACGGCTTCGCACCCATCGACGCCGGTGGAGTCGGAGACTTGTTTGAGCATAAGTGTACCTGAATTCCGTGACTTGACGCGAGATCACCCCTTCAACGTGCTTCCGAGCGGTGAAGAAATGACAACATGCGAATACAAGCTTCGATCGGTGCCTGTCGCCGCGGCGGAACTGAAAACTGCCGGTGTTCGCGTTTCCGTCGTCACCGTTCCGGGCGCCGACGGCGCCGTCCCGTCGAGCGCGTACTTCAGCGGCTCTCCGTGGCCGGGCAAATGCACGGCGGACGGCCAGTGCGAATTTTCTGCCCCGTACGGCGGCGATCGCGGTCACTGGGGCTCGTGGTATACCGACGCCAACGGTGACCTGACGCGCGACTACAACCCCGGACCCGAGCTCGCGTGCCAAATGCGCGTCCATCCCGGGACGCCCGTCGTCAGCAGGCCCGTGCTCGCCAACGCCTTGCGCGTCAACGCGTGGAACCCTCGCGGGTACGCCGACACTCTCGCTGTGGCCATGTGTCCCGCGCCGCAGTGCTTACCCTCGAGCTTGTTCGGCTCCACGTTCGCCGACAACTGCGTCGGCGACGACGCGTCGAATTGGGCCCAAACGCTCTCGTGCGTGCGCGGCGAATCGTACTCCATGTGCGACCGTCTCATCCCTCGCACCGAGCTCTGCCACGCCGAAGTCCGAAGCGACCCCGTGGCCGTGGGCACCGTCAATAACGTCACCGCCGTCAGCGTTCGCATCCACTGCGAGCAACACTGCTCGGGCGAGCGCACGGACACGCACGCCAAGTCGATTCGCGTCGTCTGCCCGCGCGGCGCCTCGTGCGACGGCGAAGTCATCGGCGACGACGTCATCACCGCCGTCGAGGCTCAGAGCGCGACGCCGCCGACCTCATCGAACCAGTAACCAAACCACGAAACCACGAAACCACCCGTTTAGAATCCCTGTAATTCAGCTCGACGTTCGTCGCGCCTTCGCCGCGCCGCCGCGGCGCGTCGCCGCTCGAAATGAAAATCATCATTTCGCGACGCCTTCACCCGCGCGCGTCGCCGTCCCCGATCGCGCGCGTCGTCGACGCGCGCGAACCCATCGCGCGCCTCGGCGCGCTCGCGCGCGCGCGCGCGCCCGCGATGAAGCTCGCGAAGCGTTTTCATCGCGCGCGTCGCGGCGGCGGCGGCGGCGAAAACTCGACCGACGACGACGACGACGACGCGCGCAGCGACGAGGACGCCTTCGAGGACGTCCGAGATAACGACGCGTTCGACGACGAGGAGATCGACGAGGACGAGGCGTTCGACGAGGCGGACGAGGAAGCGTTCGGGGAGTTTTTCGGCTCGGGACGCGGCGACGACGGCGACGACGACGCGTGGGACGACGAAGACGACGACGACGGCGCGGGAGACGGCGCGAACGACGACTCGTACGACGACGATGGGTTAAATCAGTTGATGGATAGCGATGACGAGGCGGAGGAGGCGGTGCGGGCGAAGGCGAAGTCGACGTCGAGGACGAGGGCGAAACCGACGCGCGAGGTCGAAGAGGAGGACGTCGAGGCGTTGGTTTCGAGCGAAGACGACGACGACGAAAAACGCGAGCGCGTGCTGGATGAACTCGTCGGGGCGCGTAAACGAGTGACGCTGGATCCTCGGTATCGACCGGTGATCACGGAGGTCGGGAGGGAGAATCCGATGGCGGTGCCGCTTCGTCTTCGCGAGGGCGAGGAGAAGCTGACGCTGAAGGACGTCATGGCGTCGCTCGGCGAAGACGCGCTCGATCGCGATACGGTGAAGCGGTTGAATAAGATTTCGAAGACTAAGGCGGTGGATGCGCCTTTGGCGCGACCGATTAAAGAGCGTATCGATCGCAAGGCGGCGTACGCGGAGACGAGCAAGGACATCGGCAAGTATCAAGCCGTCGTCAAGGAAAATCGCGAAAAGCGAACGCTCAAGTTTGAGCCAGCGCGCAAGGAGATGCAACGCAAGGACACGCTCGGTGCGCTCGCCGCAGATTTTACGCCGCGATCGGAGGTTGAGTTGGAAATCGCTCGCGTTTTGAAAGAGTCTGGGCACGCGAGCGCCAAAGACGTCGTGCGCGGCGAGTTGCTCGAGATGAACCACTTGGACGTCGAGGACATACAGGCGCGCCAAGCCAAGCTCGCGAAGATGCGTGCGGTTTTGTTTTATCACGAGCAAAAGGCGAAAAGACTGAAAAACATCAAGTCTAAGGCGTTCCATAGGCACAATCGCAAGGGAGAACTCAAGGTGATCGGAGACGAGGATGACAGCGATTACGAAGGCGAGGGCGACACCCCGGAGGAACGCAGAGAGTACCTTCGCGCGCAAGAGCGCATGCTGTTACGTCACAAAAACACGTCGAGGTGGGCGAAACGGGCGATTAAAAAGGGTATCGCCCATCTCGCCGGGACGCGAGAAAAGTTGCAGGAGCAGCTGCGCATCGGCCAACAATTGAAGGAAAAGATTGAAGGCACTCGAACGACGACGACGGAACTCGACGAAGAGAGCACGGACGCCGAAGACTCTGAAGACGAAGATCCCAACGACCCCGAAACCGAACGCAAGCGACGGCTCAGGGCGAAAGCCGCAGCGTTAAAGGCTTTGGAGGACGGCGGCGACGACGATGTCGAGGGAGCGAACGACAGCTTGTTCAAACTGCCCTTCATGGCGCGTGCGATGGAGAAACGCAAGTCGCAGACGAAAGCAGAGGCGCAAGAACTGCTTGATGAGCTCGATAGAATAGAACAGAACGGAGAGGAGCTCAGCGATAGCGACGATGATGATGAAGAGTGGGACGCGATGACAACGAATGCGAAGCGCGCCGCCGACGCCCGAACAGCGTCTGCTTCAAAGAAGGCTCGCACGGGCGACAACGACGTCGACGCGCCCGCGAAAAATTCCAGCGGGAAACAGTCGACGCAGCCGAAAAAGTCAACCGCAAAACCTATCACGGAGATATCAGATGCGGCGAGGAAGATGCGTGCGAAAGCTGCCGCACGAGTGGCGCCGGTGAAAGTCAAGTCTGGCGAATCCGACGAAGACGCCGACGACGGACCGACGGTGATGCTCGAAGAGGAACGCGACGCGGGGACGACGAACGAAGACTTGATGCGGCGAGCGTTCGCGAACGACGACATCGAAGCAGAATTCGAAAAGGAAAAGCTCGCCGATGTCAGCGCAGAACTTCCTGAAACGGACATGCCGAAGAATCTTCCAGGATGGGGCGCGTGGGCGAGCGACAAGCGCGTTCCGAAATGGATGAAGGACGCGGAGAAAAAGGCGAAAACTGAGCGCGCGAAGGCTTTGAAGAGTCGTCGCGACGCCAAACTCAAGCACGTCGTAATCAGCGAAAAGTACGATAAAAAGGCTGCGCAATTCAACGTGGAATCGCTTCCGCACGGGTACGCGAGCAAGGCGGCGTACGAGGGCACGATGCGTCAACCTTTGGGATTGGACGTCAACACGCACGGCATGTTCCAAAAGTTGAACGCGCCGAAAGTATTGAAGCCAACGGGCTCTATAATCAAACCCATGAAGTTGCCGAAACACAAGGCGAAGGAAGCGTCGACGTCCAAGTCTTCGCGCAAAAAGAAGGCGCGCTGATCAATCTCCTATTACGTGTAAAACTATCAACAACGATAAAATTCTCAACTTCTACGAGCTATCTATTCTTCCTCTTCCTCTTCCTCTTCCTCTTCCTCTTCCTCTTCCTCATCCTTCTCCTCTTCATCTAGACGCCGCGACGCTCTGTCCGCGGCTTCGCGCCAACGAATGGCGAACGGCACGCCCCACGCGCCCGTAAAACAGATCACTAAATTCCACATCAAATGGAGCACGCTGCTCACGATTATGCCGGTCCAAATCCCGACCAAACCGAGCTTGGGGCGACCGATGGCGAGATACGCGGCGAGGGGTAAGCCGATGACCCAGTACGACACGATCAAAATCGGCGTGGTTACCCCTTGGTACCCGGCGCCGACTATGATCCCCGCGGTGGCGACTTGTACGGCGTCGATGACTATGAACCACGTGAGCGTGGGCACCAACGCGTCGAGCCTTTCGACGACGGCTTTGTCATTCGTGTACACGGCGAATACCGCGTCCGCATTCGCGTAAAACACCATCGCGCACACGAGGGCGAACGAAAATGACAACGCCGCCGTGCTCGCCGCGAGCGTCGCCGCGTCTCGCGTTTTCCCGGCGCCGACGGCGTTCCCAACGCTCGTGGACGCCCCTCTCGACCACACGCACGCCCACGAGTAAAAGAAAAAGTACGTGTTGGACAAGAACGCCTGCGCGTCGAGCTCGAGCGTGGGATCGGCGCACAGCCCCGCGAGCGCGGTGTTGAAATCCCAGCTCCACCATTCGATGCATTGCATCCCCATCCCTGGAATCGCCAAGCGCAAATACCCCCACCAGTCTCGAAACGCGTCTGGAAACACGCGCACGTTCTTCAGCGTGCCTCGCAGCGTCTCCGACGTCGCGAAACCCACGGCGTACATGCTAAACGTCCCGATGTCGACGAGCGTCAACCCAATCGCCGCGCCCTCGAGATTTCTAAACTTCCGAATGCAGAAAAACGGCGCTATAAATTTCAACGGCGTCGTGCACACGCTCAGCGCCGCCACCCGACGACTCCGTTTCATCGCCAGCATCGTCTTCAGCATCACGCACGTCGCGCACTGCAAAAACAATCCCGGTACGCGCCACCTCGCGAACCGTTCCACGCGTTCCGCCGTCTCCGCGTCGACGCCCGCGACGCGCAAAATCGTCCCGCTCTTCCACCACGTCAAACTCCCCGGCGCCCACGCCAGCGTCCACAGCACCGCGATCCCTCGCGCGAACGTCTCTCCGACGACGTCGATTCGTCCCATCCCGTTCGCCTGCGCGCTGATCGTGTCCACGCCAGATCCGAGTCCCCAGACCGCCGCGTGTCCCGTCACCGACGTCACGACGTTGCCCAGTCCGAACGCCGCCGTCGCGCGCGCGCCCGCGACGCGCGACACCAGCGACAGCTGAAACGCCGTCGACAGCGACGTGGAGACGTACTGGAATATCAGCGGCGCGCCGAGCGCGGCGACCGTCGCCGTCGCGCGCGCGCGCGTCAATCTTTTCGCTCGGGTCGCCGCCGCCTCGTCGTCGTCGTCGTCGTCGCGCTCGTCGCGCGCGTCGTCGTCGAGCGGCGCCGACGTCGACGCGACGTCGTCGAGCAGCGCGTCTCGAAGCCCCGCGTCTCGAAGCGCGCGTCGCATCGCGCGCGCGCGGCGGTGCGACGCGACGCGATGTCCCCGTCGGTGTCACATCGCGACGCGCCGCGCGACGCCGGCGACGCGCGCGGGCATGAGCCTCTTCTACGGCGCCGCGGACGTCGAGTCGACGTCGTCGTCGAGCGACGACGACGGCGCGCGCGACGACGGCGCGCGCGACGACGCGACGACGACGGCGAAAGATGCGCATCGCGTCGCGCGGCGACCGACGACGGTGACGACGCTGCCGCGCGCGGCGGACGTGATGACGGCGCTGGACGGCGACGACGACGAGGCGACGCGGGCGACGGCGATGCGCGGGACGACGGCGCGCGGGATGGCGCGCGCGGTGGCGGACGCGCTGCGGGAGACGCGGCGCGACGCGTACTACGCGGAGACGGCGAGGGAGGACGGCGCGAAGGACGCGGCGACGATACGGGTCGACGCGCGCAGGGTGATGTTCGTGGAACAACGCGTCGCGGTGCGGTTGATGACGAAGACGTCGAACGGGGTGCTGGAGGCGGTGGCGGCGACGGGGGCGCGGGCGACGACGACGGACGCGTCGGCGGAGGAGGATTTTGACGAGCGAGAGAAACGAAGGATCGCGATCACGGGACCGCCGGAGAGCGTGCAAAAGTGCGTTGAGTTGATAGAATCGCTCGTGCGCGAGACGGAGAATCGAACGTCGAAGCGGTTCTTTTGTCCAAAGGCGTATTTGGGAGCGTTCATCGGGCGCGGGTACGGGCACGTGCACAAGATTGAGGGCGTTTCAAAATGTAAAATCGTGATATCTGACGAGGACAAGGTGCACGAAGGGAACGAACACTCGGTGGTGCGCGCGATTGAGGTCACGGGGACGCCGATGCAGGTGAGTTTGGGGTACAAACTCGCGTTGCAGACGTTGGACGAGGCTTTGGCGTCCGCGCCGGACGCCGAAGAGCTCAAAGCAGAGTTGAAAGAAACGAGCGGTGGGTTTGATTTAGACGCCGAACGCGCGAAGAAAAAAGCAAAGAACTAGAAGGAACGAAGAGAGAGTAGCTAGAATCTAGGTAGTATTACAGTTTCCGGTGTTATCGAAGGTCGCCCGTGTCCCAAATCCCCGTGCGCTCGTTGCGTAAATTTGCAATGTTTCGATCGAAATCCCATCGCGCGCGTGATTCCCGCGAACCGTCGGCGTCGTTATACTCGATCTCTACGAAATCTTGCGCGGGAATCGTCGACGTAAGCGGTGTTTGTCGTACGCTCGTCGGCTCGAGCGACCTCGCACTCAGCGTCGGTTCCAAAGATGCAGAGGCGACGGTGAACGCAGTCTTGCGCCCGACGGTGTCCGAGACGTCGAAGTCGGTGAACTCGCTTAGGTGCGGTGTCGCATTTTCGTCGTGCGATGCGCGCGTTTCACCACCGCTGGAAACTTCGCTTACCACACTCACTGCTTCTTCGCCGTCGTCGTCTTCGGGAATGTCAGCCGGAGGCCAAAACACACCCATGACGTCGACTTCGCCAAACGCTTCGTCGATGATGAAATATCCATCCTTGATGGCGTTTTGAAGTTTCTTTACGAGTATTTCCAAAGGACCACCTTCATCGCTACCGTCACGTCGTTCTGTGATGCGGACGGTGACGGTATCTGCGATGTCATCCGTGCGCGCCACGCGCACTCTGTTGACGTCGACGCCGAGCTCGACGGCGATTTCTTTGCAGAAAAAGAGTTGCGTCGCGTGAGACTTGAACTTTGCCACGGGCATGTGCGTCATGACCTCGATGTCTACGTGGGTTATGTGCGACTTCGTGCGCGACGTAGGCTGATGCTTTTTTGTACGGCGTATGCCGAACACGTCGACTTCGGCTGGAGCTAGTACCGCAGGCGGCGGCTCAATGTTCGCCTTTGCCATCGGAACGATAGTCTGTGCCTTAGGCGCGATCGACATGGCCATTTTCGCCGCCGTGCGCCATGAAACTTTCACTTTTTCTTCTTCACTCTCCTTGAGCGCGAGTAAACCGCCACCAGATGCTTCTATCACCTTGTGTCGCGGCGGCGCTTGCGGCAACGCGGCCCAATCCTTGAGCGAGCCCGCGACGAAGTAACGTAAGCACGCCCACGCGCCACCAGCGGCGCCTTGCATCGCTTTGAGTTGTTCTGCCGTCAAATCGTACGTTTCGGATGATTCCATCTTGTCGCTGCACGAAACTTCGCACTCAAATTGATGCTCATACTTGATCATGCGCAACAAACTCACGTTTTCTTCGAGGGAGTAGTCGAGAGTCAAGAAGTCGAGACGTTTGCCTCGCCACTGCTGCAAGCCGAGAATCTCGTTGAGACCTTTGAGGAATAACGCAATGTCACCAGTCTGCATCACTGTTCTCTTGTCCATGATCACGTCGTCGCCCAAGCGCACACCACCCGGGAATGTTGGCGCGATGACGGCGACGCGCTCTACAGGTTGCAAGCCACTGGCTGTCGATAGTCTCTCCTTAGCCTTCGCGATGAGCTTTCTACAAAGCATCGCACTGTTGACGTCGTGCTCGTACAAGATAACGCACGTGTCGTCGAGCGCACATGCTTCCAGGCGTTCGGGAAACTTCATCGCGTCTGAGATAAACACGAGAGATTCGTACACGCGTGTGGTGTTCGAACGCTTCATCTTTGGCGGCTGCGGCTCGACGTCTGCGGTCGCGACGATCGGGTTCAACGTCTGTTTTGTCGTCGCGGGTTTCGAACTCTTGCCATCGTCTGTTGTCGCCGCCGGTTGTATCTTTGCCAGTGCAATCTTCATGAGCTGATGTTCGACGGTGTTTGGCGTGAATTCCTCTGGCACGTCTGCGTCGTCCAACTCGTCGAGTTCCGCAAGTGCCATACTCAGATTGAACATTTGCGTTTTGGACAAAGCCGAACTGTCTGCGCACGCGCGTGTGCGCTGATAATATTTCATGCAATCCTCGATTCGACCTTGAGAGAGTCGAGTAAGCGTGAGATTGTACAGCGCCGGATAGTAACTCGGATTAATCGTCAACGCCAGCCTGAGTTGCTCGTTGCACGCGCTCAATAGTCCCTTGCACCAATCGAGCATGGCCAAGTTCGTCAACGCCTCGACGTTGCCCGGATCAACTTCCAACGCATTAAGGTAATTCGCCCCGGAGCGCTGGAAGTCGCCTCGCCTGAAGGCCAAGTTCCCGAGCTTAACTTGCGACGGAGCGTGCTTGGCGTCGAGGTTCAACGTCTGTTCAAAGTGATATTCGGCTTTCTTCCATTGTCCAAGCTTAACGTACAACAGCGCGAGGGCGTACGTCGCGCGTGAATCATTCGGACGGCAGTCGACGGCGCGTTTCATCCATTCTTTTGCCTCACCCACAGAACCAATGGAGTCGATGACGATTGCGAGATTGTACAAAGCCTTGAAGTAATTCGGTTCACGATCGAGCGCGGCGAGATAGCTCACGCGCGCGCTCGCCGCATCGCCCGCCAAGAAGTGCGCGTTGCCGATGTTGAAGTGCGCGACCGCGCTCACCGGATCGCGACGAATTGCCATCGCGTACACCGTGCTCGCCTTTGCGAGCTTGCCTTGAGCGAGGAAAATATTGCCGAGCGTAATCTGCCGCTGCGCTGTCAGGGTAAGACTTGCACTCCGTTGCGCAAACGCGTGCGCATACTCGGTATCACCGGCGAATGCGCGACAGATGGCCAAGCCGTGCATGATATCGGCGTTTCCCGGATTCCTCTCTGCCATTCGCGCGTAAATTTCTTCGGCTTCTTCGATACCACCTCTTCGAAAGCAATCGATAGCATAGCGCAAGTCTTCGTCTTCAAATTCCTTTATGGTGCCGCGAGACGCCGCCGTGTTTTCCATCAACGGTGTGATAGCGTCCACGAAAGATTCGTTTTCGGCGTACTGAAGTGTGAGCTTTTCTCGAGCCCATATCCGTCTAGAAATTATCCAAAGAATTATGCCGTACACGGAGAGAGCGATGCCTCCCACGGTCCACGACGTCTTGTCGGCTTCGCGCACTCCGAGCGGTGGCGGCGGTAGTGGAGGAAGCTCGTACGTGCCGTCGGGGATGCACCGCACGCCATCAATGGCTTCCTGCACCTCTACGCTCAAAACACCGTCAGCACGCATGCGAGGCGTTTCCCCGACCCACGCAGGAGCGCCACTAACGAATCCCGATGGACACGCCACGCACGCGACGGATCCAAACGACCCCGCGAAGAAATTATCTTGACATTGCACGCAAGACGTCATGCCGCTCGCGGGTTGAATCGTCCCGCGCGGGCACAGAGCACACTCCAACGCTCCTGTTAGTGGTGCCACTGTGCCGGGCACACACGTGGGGCAACCCGTCGATCCACGAAAGCCAGTCGCCGTGCCCGCACCGCACGTCAAACACTGCGCAGCGTTCGTCGTCGTGGAATACGAGCCCGGATTGCACAAAGAACACTCTCGCACTGCGGCGCTCGCGGATGAACTCACGTATGAGCCCGCTGCGCAATCAACTGACGGTAATGACAAAGGCACTGCGCCTACGTTCAGCGTACTCGCCGTCACGGCGTCCGAAATCTTCGTCACCGCTTGCGAGAGGTACGTTTGATTCCAGTCGCCGCCGTAACTCGTTGGCAACATCGCGAGCGAATTGATCGTAAACACAACGATCACCGAGCCTTGTTTGATTCCCAGGATTTCAACATCGTTTGCGGTTGTTCCGTCACTCAGTGCGCTCGCTATACCAGTTTTGAACGCGGTCGCGTCGGTCTCCGTCCAACCTTCGACGTTTCCTTGTAATCGCAAAGAAATCTCAGGGACGTTGATCGTCACGTTGAGCGGCGGCGGCGACGGCGGCGATGGCGGCGGTGGTGATGGTGGAGGAGAGGGTGGTGGGTTCGGTGGCGGTGGGGCAAGTCCACAAGACGTCTGCCCGACGTCACCGAAAGTTCCAGAACCGCTCGCACACGGCGTCGGCGTGACGGTGCCTGCGTTGGGACAGCTGGTGTCCACCGGGCACAATACGCACGTGCTCGAATCGCTCGCCGCAGTCGCCGTGCTGTACATTCCGGCAGGACACTTAGTACAGTCCTCGTCCGAGACCGCGGCGGTCGTGAGCCCGAACGTTCCAGCAGGACACGAGCTGCAAGCACTGACACTGCCCAAGCTGTACGTCCCCTTCGCGCAGTCGTACTGCGCCGTCGCCGAACTCGTGTCGTTGCAATACCGCCCTGGTGGGCAGAACGAGCAATGTGTCTGACCACCTTCACTGAACGTCCCGGGCGCACAATCGGCATTACCACTACCGTCCGTCGCAGGGCATTGTTTGCCGACTTCGCACCTCGTGCACGCGCTCACGGCGCCTCCGTAACTATAAAATCCTAACGCGCAGTTCAGCTGTATGTCCTGCGTTGTATCCGTGCAGTAGCGCCCTGGATCACACTCAGTACACGCTGCAGCTCTCCCTAAACTGAACGTTCCCGCTTGGCACTGCGTCTGATCACCCGGAAGCGGCGTGGGACACGCCGATCCCGCGGTACAATTTGAGCACGCCTGCGCGCCTGCGTAAGACTGCGTGCCGATCGGACACAAAGCCGGAGCGGACGCTCCATCGGCGCACGAGTAGCCTTCAGGACACGTTACACATCCTGCGCCGGACGCCGCCGCGGTCGGCTGCCGAAGTGGGTCGGTGTCGTTGTAAGGCCTCGCAAACGCAACGGCGACATCCTTGAGAGCCCAGCCGCTGTAGGTGCCCGCGCCGCACTCCTGGTACGCAGTGAGCCCTTCGGTCGGGCACGACTTACCCACCGGGCACGCTAGACAGCTTCCTGACGCAGAGCTGGGCTGGTACGTGCCGATATCACACAGTTCGCAAGACGTCGATCCCTCCTCTGCGTACGATCCAGCGAGACACGCCGAAGGCGTAATTCTTTCCGCAGTCGACTCGCACTTGTAACCAGCCGGACATGGCAAGCACGACGTACTTCCCACAGTAGCCGCATATGTCCCGGCCAAACAAGCCGAGCACGTCGAACTTCCCTCGGCTGCCGCCGACCCCGCGGCGCAAATCTCCGGCGTCACCGTGCCCGGCGATTCACACTTGTAGCCCGCCGTACAGCTTGTGCACGTCGCTGACGCCGCCGACGCCGCGAACGTGCCAGCATCACACGTCGAACATTCGAGCGATCCCTGCGCGGACGATGTACCCGCGAGACAGGACTGCGGCGTGATTGTCGCCGCGCTCGCACACTTGTAGCCCGCCGGACACGGCGCGCACGATCCTCCCGCGGCGCCGTTGTACTCTCCCGCCGGACACGGCACCGCGATCGACGTCTTCAACAATTCACACTCCGTACCCGCCGGACACTGCGAGCACGACGACTGCTTTCCCTCGAAAACGCACGTCACAGTCGTTCCCTCGTTGTCCAATCCCGCACCGTTATTCGTCACCTCCCCGCACCCCGACACGAATCCGTCCGCTTGCCCAGCCGTCTCGCACACCATCCCGATCGTGCCCGTCGGGCTCACTGACGGCGCGCACGTCAACGTCATCGTCCCCGAATCCGGCAGCGGGATCACGCACGTCGCCGCTTGCTCTTTAAAAAAGCTCAACCCGCCCTCCGCGTACGCGCACGTCGCCGCGATTTTCGACCCGTCCAGCCCGTGACTCGCCTGATACGCCTCCTGCAGCGCCGTCACCCAATTCGCCTCATCTATCGCGTTCCCCGCGCAATCCGTGGCGACGTCCCACTGGCACACCGCGTTCGCGCCCGTGGCGTAATTTCCGACGCCGCAGTCGGCGCACGACGTCGCCGTCCCGTCGCCGCTCGTCCCCGCCGCGCAGTCCGCGCACGCGCCGTCATCGATGAACTGTCCCGCCGCGCACGTCTGCGCGGACGCGGGCGTTATCAATGCCGTCGCCGACAGCGCGAGGAGCGTCGCGAGCGTCAGCGCGCGCCGCACGCGCGCGAAACGAGGCCGCGGCTCTTTCGGCATTTCGCAACGCGTCGACGGTTTCGTCTCTACGCGTCGCCGACGATCGACGACATGCGCCCGTCGCGCGTGTGCGCGCCCGCGACGCACGTTTCTCTCGCGGGCGTCGCGGACGCGCGCGTGGGGGCGGTGCGCGCGATGTAAACTGACGCGATGGGGCCGCGGGCATCGTCCCCCTCAACCGTCCGGGCGGCGCGACGGCGGCTCGATTCGACGGATGGATTCGTTCGTTAAATAATGCACGCGGGCCGAAGATGCGCGCGCGCCGGGCTAACGCTCGAGCCAGGCGTCTTCTTCCACGGCGACGCCGGTGTGACGAGCGACGCGATCGCAGACGACGAGGACCTCGTCGCCGGGGACGAGCTCGGCGACGGAGACGTGCGCGCCGCCGGGACGGACGAGACGACACGTCTCGGCGTTTTGAAGTAAAACGGCGAGCGTGCCGACGTCGGGCCCGCTCGGGTGGTCGGCTTCGATCATAAGCATCGAACGACGCTCCATTTTGACGCGAGCGACGTTGGCCACGCGCGTTCGGCCGTCGGCGGCGCAGACGAGGATTTCGCTTCCACATCGCAGCTCGCTCAGGTAGGACGTTTTACCGTTCGGGGCGCGCACGTATGACGCCGTCGGGCCCGCATTGACCCTAAATGGACGCGTGTTGACGTAGCCGCACTCGATGTTTTCCGCGTGAATCAAGAACAAACCGCTCGCGAACGATCCCACCAGCATGCCCTCGCCGAGCTCAAAGTTCGTCGCCGCGTCCACGGCGCATCGATCACCAGCCCCCACGCGTTTCACCGCAGTCACTCGCGCGGGCACCAACTCTAATTTTTCACTCGATTCCCCACCGAACGAGCGCATCGCATCGGCTAACGCGCGTACCTCCGCCGGGTCGTTCGTCCGCAAGCACACGCCGTCGACGCCGGTCTCCAACGCCTCGAGCATCACTCGAGCCTCCGCGGCGTCGTGCACGCACGCGAACAGCGCCCTGTCTATCGGCGTTCCCGCAAACGCCGCGACTAAATTTTCTGCGGGAATGATGGACCAACCATCGACGCAGTCCATGACCAACACGTCGCCGTCCCGTCTCGAAGCCGCCGCCGCCGCCGCGCGAGCGCACTCCTCTGGCGATCTTATCACCGCGAACGCGCCTCTGCGCGCGCCTTGGACGCGATCGACGATCGAACCATCGTCTTCGGCGACGAGTAATTCGCAATTCACCGACTTTGCGAACGTCTCGGCGTCGCGCGCCGCGCAAACCACCGTGGTGGTTAGAGCTAATTCAGCAGCCGTCTGCACGCACTGCACGTTTGACGTCTGTAACCAGCACTGACGGGCGCGATCGCGATCGCGTTTGCTCGCGCGACACACGATGGTGTCGCTTCGACGCGCGCGCGCGGTCGGCGGCGCGTGACTCGCGAGCGAGCGCGCGGTTGAAGCCATGCGAGGCGAACAGTGTGGGACCGTGTGGGACACACATTGGACCATGTGTCGGCATAATTCGACGTACAGACGCGCGTCAGCGCGAGCTTTCGACCGAACGACGATCGAGATTGAACGATGAAAATTTTCACGGCGACGCTATGCGCGCTTCTTGTCCTCGCGTCCGGCGCGCTCGCGGCTGAGGCGGACGATGACGATACGAAAGAGGACATGCTGCGGGATTTTTGGAAGGACGAAATGGCGAACTTTGAGTACACGATGACGAACGCGACCACGGGCGAACCGATAGAGGGCGCGGGAGCTATCGTCGCGCCGACGTTCTCGCGCGATAAAGTTCTCGGTGCGTTTGAGAACGATTGTGTTTAATATTGATTTTCGCGCGCGACTGACGCCGCCGACGCGGGCGTGTTTCGTCGCAGTGGGCGTCTTCATACCCGCATCGAGCGGTTTCATGAATTCGCAAAAAACGGTGAACGTCACGGTGTGTGAATTCATGTACCCAGAAAACTGCCTGATGGAGACGCCGTATCCCGGAGCACCGAGCGAGTATGCGTGCGGCTTGTCCGACGAGGAGCGACCAGAAACTGGATTCGAGTGCGATTCGCGAGAAGTCGAAGTTGAGCCCGACGGCGATCTGTCCGTTGACGTGGAAATCGAAGAAGAAAATGAAGCGTTGTACGACGATTACGCCGAGTCGCCAGCGCCGGCGCCGGCGCGAAAGTTACTCGCGTCAGCTCGATTCGGGCGCGCGAATCCGCGAAGATCGCGCACGCTGCGAACGGCGGGGACGCGCGGATACGGACGAGGTCGTTAACAGAGCGCCCCAGGGTACGGTTCAAGCTACGATGATCCTAACGATACGAATACAAAATTTTCTCTTCTTTCACACCACCGTGCCGCGCGACATACAATCGCGAAGTTGATACAATAACTGTCCCCCGCTCGCTTTGCTGGCCAACACCGAGATCGATTTCCCTTTTTTACCGCGGCCGAGCCACGCGGCGACGGCCAGAGCCTTGGCCTCGGTTTCTGTGTCGTCGTCTCTTGCTTTAGGGACTAAAATCACGCACCCATCGGACACCTTTTTTAGATGTTCGATGGATTTCGCATTCGTGATTTCCTCGGGGACGTCGTCCGAGCTCGATCGCGACGACGAATTCGCGCCCACGTTTTCGTCTTGCTGCCGCGCGAGAATGATTTCCAGCTCGCTCGCACGAACGCGGACGATTTGCTTCTTTAAGCATGGCAGTGCGGTGTCGAGGCCTTCTTGCGTGATTCTATAAGCGCACTCGACGCCGTCGACGATTTGACGTTCAAACGCACGAACGCCGCACGCAACGACCTGCAAACCAGCGTTCTTGCCATCCTTTCCCCGCGCCGTCAACACTTTTCGTGCGCCGTCGGACAAGTAATATAGACGCTTTGGAGTGACACCCGGAAGGTCGGAGTGCTGACGCGTCATCAACGCGTCGTCCAGATCGAGCGCGTCTTGCACGCCGTAATGTTTATTGATGCTCTTCACGATGGATCTGTCTTCAACCTTCATCACCGGCGCCACACGTTTCTTTTCGTTCCACTGCTCATTCGCACGCTCCATTCTATAAGTCTTGTTTGCGTCCATTTGCGGCGTTTGCTCCATCTCCGGAGGCAACTCGGCCGTCTTCTTCAACGCGGTGATGAAAAATCCACCCGTATCGTCAAGATGGGGAAATACTCGAACGCATCTCTCGAGCGGCATCGCGTCATACTCTCGGTTCCAAAACATCGTCTTCGCCACGGTTTTCATGCGTTTCTTCCCAGTCTCTTCGAAAGAGTCGTGCCATCCGTATATATCACCGACTTTCCATCTCTTCATCCCCGGTCGTCGCTTAAGCTCGGGCAAGCTCTTCGAGACGTCGACGAGCTCCACAGAGCCTTTCGCGCGCTTCAACAGCGCCGCGACGACGGACTCATTCTCCAATGGGTTCAAACTGCACGTCGAGTAGACTAAACGCCCACCCACTTCGAGCAAGCGCAAGGCGTGGGTGGCGATCTCAAGCTGAAGCGTGTGTAAATCCACCCCGCTCGAGGCGTTCCACTTCTTCCAAAGGTCGGGCGATTTCCGCAGCGTCCCATCACCGCTGCACGGGACGTCGGCTAAAATTCTATCGAACCTAATTTTCTTTCCCTTGGCGTCGTGTAAAATTGGAAACAACTGCGCCTGATGATTCGTCACGACGAGTGCCGGGGAGTTGCTTCGCTTGCACTGATGCGTGAGCAAATTCGCTCGCTGTAAAGACGCGTCGTTCGCTACCACCACCCCTCGAGGCGTCTCCCCAGCGTTCGTCGCGCCGTGCAACATCTCCAATAACTGTGACGTCTTACTTCCCGGCGCGGCGCACATATCGATCACGCGATGCTTCGGTTTCACCTCTAAAAACAACGGCGGAATCATCGAAACCAACTCTTGCCTCGTCAGCGCCCCCGTCTCCCCGGCGCTCTTCAAAAACGCGTGCAACCCGAGCACGCCGCGCGATTCACTCTGTTTCAACGACGCGCTCTGCGATATATCTATCTGCCAGCTCAAACGATCCGGATACCACGCGACGCACTTCGGCGGCTTCATCGACGCCTCGCGCTTCAGCGCCGGCAACACGTCGCCCTCCAGCTTCCTCCGCACCGCCTCCACGAGCGCCGTCGACGCGTTCAGTCGAAACGTCAGCGGCAGCGGTCTTCGAAACGCCTCCATCATCGCTCGAAAGTCGCCCGCGTCTTCGCACACGCCCTGCGCGGCGTAATACGCCTCGAACCTTTCGTTCGCGAGCGCCGGCGGCTCGAGCTTCGCGCGCTTCTCGCGATGCCCGTCGTCCATCGCGCGCGCGCTCGACGCGCCGGCGCGTCGCGCGCGTTCGCGAGCGATCCGCGCGCGCGCTCGTTCGTCGCTCGACGACGCGCGTCGTCCACTGGCGTCGTCCCGACGACGACGTGGGACGCGCTCGCGACGACGCCGCACTGCGCGCCGCGTCGACTCGACGACGACGCCATGACGACGAGCGCGAACAAACGCGCGATGTTCGACACCCCCGCCGCGGTCGCGTCGGACGCGAAGCGCGCGCGACGCGCGCCGGGAACGCCGAAAACGCCGAACGATGGCGCGCGCGTCGAGCTCGCGCCGCGAACGCCGTGCGATGGCGATCGATTCGGCTCGCCCGCGACGCCGAAAACGGCGCGAGGGAAGGAAAACGATTGTTTGAAACGGCTCGGCGGCGCGGACGACGCGCGCGCGGCGGGCGCGCGGCGGAGGGGCGGCGGTATGCTTTCCCGCCAAAATGTGTTTCGATTGTTTTCAAATTTGCTGTCGAGCGGCGCGTCGAAGGGACCGACGGCGGAGGAGGAGATTCGGGCGCTGCGGGAGGCGTTGCGGGAAGCGCACGATCGTGTGGAGACGTTGAGCGAAGATAAACGATTGGCGGAGAAGAATGCGCGGCAGATGGACTCGGAACGCGCGGCGCTGGCGAGCGAGCAAGTGGCGGTGCAGAAGACCGTGAGCGAGCTCGGTCGTGAACTTTTGGAAACGGCGAAGGAATCGTGGAGTATCCGTTCGGAATTGGCGATAAAGGATGCGGAGATCGAGCGTTTGCGTAAGAACAAAGGTGAGGCCAAGTCGTCGAAAGTTGACGCGAAGCCATCAAACGTTGAAGACGCGAGAGAGTTTATTTTCAACTACTTTGCAACCAAGCGATGCGACTCCGTCGGCATGGACGAGCTTATGCGCGTGAAGCCTTCGGCTCTAAGCGACATGGATTTGTTTGCGGCCCTCGCGGAGCGCATCACGGACACCGCGTATCAAACCGCGTCGCACATGGTCGTCGTCCATCAAATCTGACGGTCGCGCTCGTCCGTTTTTTGTTTGTTTGTTTTGCGTGTACCGCTCTCGCACTTCTTTGCTTGTGTGTAATAATATTATGCTTTCTGTTTTATGCGCGGTTGGTGTGACAGTTACAGTTTGCGACTAAGGAATCGATGACAACGCTTCGGCGAAGAGACGTTGAAACGCGACGAAATTCGTCCCGCGGCCGTCGCACTTCGCCGTAAACGTCGCCGCACGCGCCGTGGCGTCGATGAGCGCTTCCACTAGAAAGATTTCGCGGTTTCCATTATCGATGGCGTAGAAATAAAACTTCATCGCATTCGACGGTCCACCGCTCGCCATGGTGGCGACGCCTCGAGGTGCGAGATGTTGCGTAACTTGCGCCGCGCTCGCGAGCGCGTTCGATCGCAGCGTCGCTTGCAATCCCGTCGCCACCACTGCGGCGGACGTCCACTTCATTTGAAAGCTCGTCGAATCGAGCGCTGGTAGTGGATCGAGCGCGAATACTGCCGGCGGCGCATCGACAGATTGGGGCGCCGCCGGTACGTCTACGTCGAGGAGCGAGAGCAAATCCACCGCCGAACCGCCGCTGGCGGACGCCTTTTCCTCGTCGGTGTCCCCCAGGTCAATCATATCCATCGAGTGGTCGATCAATGAGCCACCACCGCCCGCGGCGATGTCGTCCATTTCGTCGGCATCCACGCGCGCGCGACGAGTGAACGCGTCCGGGTCCACAAACGTCACTTCTGGACGTTCGTACAGCACGGACAATGTGTTGAATTCGTTGAACACCTTGTCAAACGTCTCATCCTCTATCACGGTTTCTTTGAAGGTGTAAATCGGCGATGACTTATCACGCGAGTTCACTACTTTCTCCGCCGCGCGCACATCGCGCTCTAACAGGCGATAGTACAAACTGGCCAAGTCGCGCACTTCCTGGTTTGTGTCGCACGAGCCCGCAAGCAAGGTGGCGCCGAGCATCGCTTGCATCTCCGGTGCGCGCTTAAAGAAGAGCTTCATCGCGCTCGACAGCAGTTGTGATCGCACATTGGCGCTCGGCTCATCGCCAAAGTTTGTGAGTACAGGCTCGATAAAGTACGGCGCGAGCGGAATATCTTCGCCGTACTCGCCATACATCCACACCAAGGCGCCGCGCGCGCGAGACGGGACGACGTCAATCAGATCGATGTTCTTGATCGCCTGAACGCACTGTACCGCGTACTTTGGACGCTTGCGCAAGACATTTACCACCGAAATGATCGTTTCCGCTGTCACGTGCTCGATGTCTAAATCAAAGTATTGCAACAAGCGGTCGACGATGCCTTCCAAATCATCCGCCGCCGAGAGTGCGATTTCCCCCACCGCGCGCACGGCGGCGCGCGCAATACCGATATCCGCGTCGGTGACGTATTCAGTGAGTTCGGTGACGATGTCGTATGTGTTTTGCGCATCCGCGACGGCTACGAGCATCGAAAGCTTCAAACTCTTCACCGCCCCTGAATCGCTCCCGCGGAAATAAAAGTTCTTGTAATCAGTCGAGAACAAGATGGGGGCGCGTTTCACCAACAACCGCACGTGAGCCCACACCGCGTAGCTCGTTTCCACTGTTCCGCCGTTCGCTAGCGTGAACAACGGCGCCTTGATGCGCTCCAGCACCTGTTGATGCACGTCTGGCATCTCGAGCGTAATGTTCAAAAAAACCTTCACCGTGCCCAAAACGATGGCGGAATTCGGCGCGCTCAGCCTCGACTCGAGCGCGTTCATGATGTCAAAAGTCTCATCTTTGTTCTGAATCTCATACGCCCCCACTAACTCCAAAATCAACGCCTGGTTCCACTCGCTAAACGATTTAATTCTATTAATCAAAGCGTACACGATGGGCTTCGTCGCCAACGACTCGATCCCGTCAATCTCCCTCAACACGATCAAACAATTCCCCACCACTCCCGCGTCGGTATCGTTCACCAGCATTTCTCGCAGCGCATCCAGTATCCCAGTCTCCCGCACCGCGCTTGGATTCAAATCGTACACCTTGAGCGCCCCCATCGCCGCCACCGCTCGCGGATACCCTCCGGCGTCTCTCAACCCCGCCATCACGCACGCCGTCGCGTACTCGATCAAATCATCCACCCCTAATCCCGCGATGCTTCGTATCGCCAATCCCCGTATCGTTTCATTCGCGCTCGCGCAATCTTTTTGCAGCGCGTTCACCGCCAGCGTCGCCAGTTCCCGTTCGCGCCGCGCGTGGTGGCAAATGTACGCGTAAATCAACTTCTTACACGCCACGTCCACGGTGTGCGCGTTCAGCACGACGTCTGGGAACAGTTTAGACACGTCGACCGCGATCGTGAGCAGGTTCAGGACGCGTCGGAGGACGTGTCTGCGCTGCGCGTTCGCGCGGTCGTCGTCCGATTGTTTGGAGCTCAACAGTTTCAACGCTTTCGACAGCTCCGCGACGTCATCCGCGCGTTTCGACGGCGATTTCGCGGTCGACGGCATCGCGCGCGCGCGATTCTACCGCTCCGAAGCGATCGGGAGCGCGCGCGACGCGTCGCGTCGGTGACGCGCGACGATTTGTGCCGATGCGATTACTCGCGACGCGCGACCAATCGCCGCAGAGCGAAGCGCGTCGACGTCGCGACGCGTCGCGCGCGCGCGGCGGCGTCGCGCCATGTCGTTCGCGTCGATCGCGCGACGCGCGGGCGCGAGAGTCGCGCGCGCGACGAGAATCTCGAGCGTCGTCGAGGCTGGGACGAGTTGGCGATTCAACGCGCTGTCGACGGCGCGCGACGACGACGACGCGCGCGGGCCGACGCCGACGTCGCCGCATCGACACCAAAGACTCGTGAACGTGCACGACGACGGCGGCGTCGGGCTGGGGGTGGATCTGGACTACGACGACCGCGGCGCGGCGGGCGCGGGGAGCGCGGCGGGCCGGAGCGCGCAGTACGAGGAATACGTCTCGAGCCTCACCCCGCGACAAGCGAACGTGGTGATCGCGGCCGGAGACTTAGAGAAGGCGTCGGGAAAATATCGAGTAGAGGTGACGACGGGGCGAAATCGAGGCGCGGGGACGAGCGGGCGGGTGGAGTTGACGTTCGTCGGCGGCGACGGGTTGACGTATCCGGTGGCGCTGGAGTACGAAAGCGGGATAAATCCGACGTTTTCGAGGGCGTCGAGCCTGCCGTTTCGAATCGCGAGCAGCGCGAGATTGGGAGATTTGAAACGGACGCGCGTGCGATTGGTGCCTGAGCTCACGTCGGTTGGGCGGGGGTGGTTTTTGGAGGACATCAAGGTGACGTGCGAGAGCACGGGAGACGAATGGTTCTTTCCGTGTCATAGATGGTTCGGGCAGAGCGATGCGGGGGATGGGAAATCGGGGCCGTTTACGCAAGATCTCGAGGCGAAGTCACCGGATGAGATTCGCACGCCGTTGTGGATGGAAGGGGACATTCGTAAAGAACGCGGGGAATTTGAGTGCGTGGCGAGCGGCGCGGCGGTACCGCATCCGGAAAAGATGAAGCGCGAGGGCATGCGAGCGCTCGTGCGACGAACGCACGGACACGGAGGAGAGGACGCGTATTTCACCGCGCGTGGACCAGATAACACTATGGGCATGGGGATCGCCGACGGTGTGTACTTGTGGCGTTGGCAAGGTATCGACGCGGGCGAGTACAGTCGATTACTCATGAACCACGCCGCCGAGGCGTTGCGGTCGGGGAAAGAGAATCGACCGACCGCCATGCTCACGCACGCGTACGAGCAAGTGACCGCGGCGGGCATGAAGGGAAGTACCACGGCGTGCGTGGTCGTCATCGATAGCGAACACGGTTTGCTATACGGCTCGAACGTCGGTGATAGCGGATTCATGCTCATTCGCGGCGAACCGGGGGCGCGATTTTGCGCGCATCGCAGCCCGCCGCAAGAGCACGATTTCGGCTGTCCATTTCAGCTCGGACATCACGAAGCGAGCGATAAGGCGAGCGATGCGATGCGCACAAAGTTATATCTCGAACATGGCGACATCGTCGTCCTCGGTTCGGACGGGTTGTGGGATAACCTGAGCGAAGTCGAAGTGCTGGAGAGCGTCGAAGCGTCCGTCGCCGAGGGCGCGTCCATCGACGAGAGACTCATGGACGTCGCGGCGAGGAATTTGCTCTCGAAAGCGTACGAGGTGAGCATGGATAAATCGCGAACGACACCGTATTCTCTCGCCGCGACGGAGCATTTCGACATGGTGTATAGCGGCGGAAAGAAGGACGACATCAGCGTCGTCGTCTGCCACGCTCGAATCGGGAACGGTGCCGATCGCTAGCCTAGAGGAATTTGTGATAGAATTGCTTGCTCGCGTATTACATTATACATCGTTCGAGACGACGTCAATCACGGTTAGATTCGTTTCCGCGCGCCAAACCTTACCCGGGGCCACGACGACCGGTCTCGAAACCGCCGCGCTCTCGACGCAACAAAAGTTTTTATAACACTCCTTCATGTTCGTGTGCGGATTCCAAATCACCGTATCCGTCCACCCCGCGGTGTTTTCCACGCTCACCGCCGCCCCACTCCCGACGTGCAACAACGTCTCCGGCTCAGTATCAAGATACACGCGATCAACGAGATCTAACCCGAAGAACACGTCTCTCGAATCTTGCACTTTTTTCGGCGGATCGTTCGCGTCGACGTTCTTGTCCAGATACGTCTTTCCCGACAAACCGCGCGCGAACACCCCCGCGTTGGCACAATCCGTCACCTCGATGTACGTGTGAATAGCCGCGGTGAAATCAATCGCTTTTCCACTCGTTTCTTCGTTCGTATTCTTCACGCACAGCTCCATCTTCAGCTTCTCCCGTCTTAAAGTCACCTCGTACGTCGCCTCAAACGCTTCGTCCCACATCGCTCGCGTGTACTCGTTCGGCTTCAATCGCATCATCACCGCAGGTTCCGGATCATCCGGATTCACGTCCGCAGACGTTCCGATGACCTCCCAATCCACGTTTCGCGCGAATCCGTGCTGTTGCATCGCGCCCGGGCCGAATTGCGGAAAGCACAACGGCGCGCCGCCGCCGATGGGCTTCGTCTTGTCGAACGCCGCGTCCGGGCGCACGTACAACACCTCATCCCCGCTCGGCTGCGTCCACGACGTCACCGTGGCGCCGAATAGGTACACGCGCGACGTGGATCCGTTTTTATGCGTCAGCAGCGCCGTCGGAAGGTCACCGCGACCGTTTTCGAACGTCACCGACCCCGGGATGGCAAACTTTTCATTCAACGCATCGATCGTTGACTTCGCGCTCGGCCCGATGGCGGACGCGCGGATCGCGCGAATCGACGGTGCGCGGTGCTTTTTATGCCTCGGATGCGTCGGCGCGGCGCGCGGCGACGCGCGAGCGCCGTTGGCGCGCATGAGGACGACGAAGACGCGCTTCGGAGTGACGTTTCGGCGTCAAACGGCGACGCGTCTCCGCTCCGTCGCGCGCTTTTGACGACCGAGATCGCGCGTCGTCGGTGGTGCGCGCGGTGAACGATGTCGGTGACGCGATTGGCGCGCGTGGTGACGCCCGAACGCGACGAGAAGCAGTACAGAAGATGCCGCCTGAGCAATGGTTTGGAAGTGTTGCTGATTTCAGACGCGACGCTGTGCGGCGCGGACGACGACGGCGCCGGCGCGGGCGCGAGCGAGGACGATGGTTCGGCCAGCGAGGATGCGTCGGGGATGGATCACGACGAAGACACGGATGGGGAGGAGGAGGAGGGTGATGACGATTCCGACGACGGCGGCGGCTCGAGCGGCGGCGGAATGAAACTGGCGGCGTGTTCGATCGCGTTCGACGTCGGCTACTTCGCGGATACGGACGAGTGCGATGGGTTGTCGCACTTTCTCGAACACATGGTGTTCATGGGAAGCGAAAAGTACCCGGGGGAGAATTTCTTCGGCGAGTGGTTGAACGAGCACTGGGGCTCGGACAACGCGTCGACGGATAGCGAGAATACGATTTTTTATTTCGAATGCAATCCGAAGAATCTACGAGAGGCGCTGGAGATATTCAGTGGGTTCTTTGTCAATCCGTTGGTGAAGCTGGACAGCGTCGATCGCGAGGTGACGGCGGTGGAGAGCGAGTTCGAGCGCGTGGTGAATAACGATACGGTGCGCGCCGAGTTGTTGTTATCGTCGCTGGCGGCGAAAGGGCACCCATACACGAAATTTGGATGGGGTAACCGCGCGTCGTTGACACAAAGCCCGCCGTATAAGGAAGGTCGCATGCGTGACGTGTTGTTGGAGCACTGGAGAAGGCATTATCACGCCAAGCGCATGTCAATTGCGCTCGTCGGGGCGGAGGATTTGGACGAACTTGAGAGTTGGATCGTAGAGATTTTCGGTGACATGCGCGACGACGGGGATGAAGTGATTGATTTAAACATCGCGCATTCTTCACCGTATGCGAACGCGGTACCCATCCGCGTGTTAACGACGCAAGTGAAGGATGGTCAACACGTTTCTATCACGCACGAACTCCCGGCTTGGACGCAAAAGAATTACAAGCACAAGTCGGCGACTTACATGGAGACCTTGATCGGACACGAAGGACACGGTTCTTTGTTTGCTGAGCTGAAGCGTCGAGGATGGGCGAGCGATTTGCGTTCGGGTGTGGGCGCAGGTGGGATTGATTCGTCTACCGCCGGCGCGCTCTTTGGCACTACGATCAAGCTCACGGATGATGGTTTGACTCACGTCGACGATGTCATCGGGCTGTTTTTCGCGTACGTCAATATGCTTCGCGCCAAAGGCCCGCAGGAGTGGTTTTGGAATGAAATCAAGCAATTGGCTGATATTGACTTTAGATTTCGCGAACCCGAAGACGCGAGCGAGTACTCTGAACGTTTGGTGGCAGATATTCGAAAGTACGCCCCCGAAGACATCTTGCGCGGAGCGGATTTATTTGAAACGTACAAGCCCGAAGAAATTCGAGAAATTATTGATTTGATGACGCCTCAAAAGGCCATCATCGTCGTGCAAAATCATGCGTGGAACGGCGAAGGCGAGAACGTTGAGCACGAGCGATGGATTAACTTTCCATACAAAAAGGAGGCTTTAGATTCGGCGCTGTTGGAGACTTGGGCAAACGCAGACGCGGGCGAGCGCTTACATTATCCATCACCGAACCCATACATTGCGAGTGATTTCAGGTTACGATCACCGGCGAGCGAACACAAAGACGCGTTGTTTTCACCCACGATCGTGCACGATTGCAAAGTCAGTCGCATCTGGCATCGTCTTGATGACCGATTCAACCAGCCACGGTCGTGCATGTACTTTCAAGTATCGCTGCCGCACGTACCTGAGGGTGCATTCGGTATGATGTTGATCCAGCTTTTCGTCGCCATGGTGGAAGATTGCGTGAACGAGTCCGTGTATTACCCTGCGCATCTTGCTGGAATGGAAGTCGACATCGGCGCGTCGGCTTCTTATTCTGGTTTCGTGCTCTCACTCGAAGGTTTGAGCGACAAGCTCGGCGAGGTCGCGTTGTCGTATTTCAAAACGATGACTTCGTTAAAGATCGACGCTGATCGATTCGAAAAGCGCAAAGAAGAAAGATTGCGAGACGTCCATAATCTGTGCTTGAATCCCGCTAGGCACGCAAAGCGCGCGCTCGAGGTATTGCTCAAGCAAAAGGACGCGACGCAAGAGGACAAAGCAAATGCACTCCAGGAGATGACCGCAGCGGATTTGCAAGCGTTTGCGGATGGAATTTGGCAGCATGCGCACGTCGAAAGTCTGATGATTGGCAACTTGACAAAGGATGAAGCCTGCGACGTCGGCGAACGCATTCGCGCATGCCTTCCAGGCGCGCCGATTCCTGATAACAGCTGGCCGGAAACTCGCATCGCGCGCGTACCTCAGGGTGCGCACTTGTTTAGCATCAAGGCAATCAACGCTGACGAGACGAATAACGTGGTGCTGTACTATTTTCAGCTCGGTGAGAGCACGTGGCGAGGTCGGGCGTTCATCATTTTGATGCAATCGCTCATGCACGAAAAACTCTTCGACCAGCTCAGAACGAAGGAGACTCTCGGCTATAGCGTGAGCTGCTCGTTTGACTCGACGCATGAAATCTTGGGTTATCGAGTTTCCGTCGAGTCCGCGTTCCACCCGCCGCATTTCGTTTCGAGTCGCATGGCAGCCTTCTTGCGATCATTTCCCGAGATCCTTGACAACATGGATGACGCTTCTTATGAAAAGACTCGCCAAAGCGTCGTCGATGATATATTGGCAGACGATGTCAACTTACGCGAAGAAGCCATACGACACTGGGCGCATCTCGTGAATCAAAAGTACCAGTTTCATCGCGGTCGTCATGTGGCGCAAATAATCTCCGAAATCTCAAAGCGAGAGGCGGCAGATTGGTGCCGAGAGTTCATTCAGCCATTCGCACCTGGAAGTAGACACGTGAGCGTGCACATTCACGCAAAGAATCATCCAGTACCGGCAAACGGATCCGAGCACGCCTTGGGCATGGGAGACGCGCATTTTGACATCTCCGCGGAATTGAAAAACGTGTGGGGACTGCTCCCTCAACAAGGATGCGCCACGGCCGTCGAAGAGCTCATCATGCCGGACTCATCAAGCGGCACGATACATCGCGCAGTTGCGCGAACTGGTCAGAATTTGGACGCGGATACGGAATCGACGCAAGATAAATCTTTAAGTTTACGTTCGCAGTGGGCGGCGGATCTTGCCGAGATGCGCTCTGAATGCGGAGCTTCGTGTGCGTGCAGAAGAGCCAAGACCGGGCCGGTGTTCGTGTTACCCACGCCGAAAAAGTAAAGGCACAAGTTAGATGGATTTAGGTTGAGAATTTTTAAAATGAATTGATTGTGAATCGCTAATGTACATTCGATTAATTCCAGCGCCCTGCGTTCTTCTTTGCTTTCGCCGCGCCGCTTCCTGACGAGAAGTTCTTCGCCTTTTCCTTCTTCAATCGTGCCTTTTCTGCCTTGCTCATCTTCGATTTCGAAACAATTTGATCTTGCTCGACTTTTTTCTTCTTAGACTCGAGCGCGGCGTCCCGAGCACCCGCCGTGTCGTTCTTTTCTAAGAAGTATGCGTAATCGCCGGCGTAATCGGTAATCGCACCTTCGTCAAAAGCCAATACGCGCGTGGCAATTTGCCGCAAAAAGTAACGATCGTGCGAAATGGCGATGACGGTGCCGTCGAACCGGCGAATCGCGTTTTCAAGCATTTCCTTACTCGGAATATCCAAGTGATTCGTTGGCTCGTCGAGCAAAAGCACATTTGCTGGCGTCACCATAAACTTGGCGAGCGCCAGGCGCGCCTTTTCTCCTCCAGACAGAAATTTGACGGGCTTCTCGTGAAACGGCGTGCTGAACGCCATTTGACCGAGCAATGCTTTCAAGTCGTTCAACTGCGCGTCCGGTGCCGCTTCGACGAGGGTTTGTAGTACACCCTTGTTCCTGTCTAAGCCTTCGGCTTGGTTTTGGTAAAAGTAGTTGACCTTGCATAAATCAGAGTCGCCAATTTGGGCGACACCCGAAATCGGTGTCTCGCGTCCTTGAATCAATCGCATGAGAGTTGATTTTCCGCACCCGTTATCACCGATCATGGCCACACGCTCGCCGCGCGTGATTTCAAGAGATGTGTTTTTGAAGAGCGTCTTTTCATCGTACCCGTGAGTAACGTTTTCGACGCGCGCGACAATTTGCGAGCTTCTCTGACAGTCGGGGAAGAAGAATCGACGTCTCTTTGCTATCCACGGCTTTTCAACTGCTTCTTCTTGAAGCTTATCGAGAGCTTTCTGTGCCGCAGTCGCTCGACCGGATTGCCCGCCGCCCGCCAAACGCGAAATCATATCGCGTTGGCGCTGCACTTCCTTTTGCCATTTTTCGTACGCCACCATCTGTTGCGCGCCTCTGCTTTCTTTCTCGGCGCAGTACTGCGAATAGTTACCTTTGTAAGTCGTCGCTTTGCCGCGCTCAATTTCAACAGTCTTTGTGCACAGTTGATCCAAGAATTCGCGATCGTGCGAGACGATGACCATCGGGACGTCGAGCGACTTCAAGTAAGTTTCGAGCCATTGAATGGTGTCCAGATCGAGATGATTTGTCGGTTCGTCGAAAAGTAAAAGCCCGGGCTCTTGGAGTAAAATTTTACCGAGCGAAATACGCATCTGCCAGCCACCGCTGAAAGAGGCAACGAGGCGATCGTTGTCTTCGGGCACGAAGCCAAGCTCTGGCATGATTTTATCAATCGCACGCTCCATCTTGAACAAGTCCAGACGATCGGCCTGGCGTTGTAAATCAGAAAGCTTGTCCACTAAGAGTTGAACGAGCTCCATTCCTGGATTGTTTTCGAGTTCTTTGTTGATGCGTTCGATGTCAGCCATGATTTTAGTTTCGTCGCCGTAACTCGCCATGAATTCTTCGCGAACCGTGTTGGATTCTTTGACCTCAAACTCTTGCGTCAGGTAACCAATCTTCACACCATCCGCGAGCATGATTTCACCTTCGTCTGCTTCCATCTCACCAGTGATGATGCGCAATTGCGTCGTCTTACCCGCACCGTTCCAGCCGACTAATCCGACGCGCTCGCCCTTTTTACAATCCCAGTTCACGCCGTCCAAGATTGGCATATTCTTGAACGTCTTACGAACGTTTTCCAATCGTACGCCCGTAGTGACGGACCCGGAGCTACGTCTCACCGATGGTTTGGCGTCTTTCGCGAAGATGTCGCGCAGGTACGCAGGAATCGGGTTCCCGTCGTCCTCGGGCGTTTCCTCGGGTTCGCTCCAATCGATGGCTGGTCCGATGTACTCGCCATCTTCATCAAACATCGGCTTCACCTCCTCCGTCTCGTCGGCGGTCGCTTCGACCGGCGCGGTCGCCGCCGCCGGCACGGGCGCGGGCTCGGGCGCGGGCGCCTTCTTCGCGACGACGGGTTCGGGTTCGGGTTCGGGCTCCGGCTCGAGCTCCGGCTCCGGCTCCGGCTCCGGCTCCGGCTCCGGCTCCGGCTCGGGCTCCGGCTCCGGCTCCGGCGCCTTCTTCGCCACCACCGGTTCCGGCTCCGGCTCCGGCTCCGGCTCCGGCTCCGGCTCCGGCTCGGGCTCCGGCTCCGGCTCCGGCTCCGGCGCCTTCTTCGCCACCACCGGTTCCGGCGCCGGCGCCGGCGCCTCCTCCGCCACCGCTTCCTTCGCCTCCGGTTCCTCCTCCTTCGGCACCGGCGGCGGCACGAACGCCGGTTTCGTCCGTCCCTTCTTTTTATTCTTCTTCGGCTTGACGAATTCTTCGTTTTCCCAGTCGTTCACCGCCGCGCCCGCGTCGTCCGCCGCCGCCGCCGCGCCTCCCGCGCCCGCCGCGCTCGCGTTCCCCCGCTCGCTCTTCGCCGACGCCGCCGACGCCGACGCCGCCTGCGTCTGCTTCTTGGGCACCTTTTTATTCTTCTTCGCCTTCCCCGCGGGCACGAAATCGTCGTTCATCCAATCCAAACTCTCCCCGCCCGCGCCGGTCGCCGCGCGCGCGCGCGAGGGTCGCCTCGCCGTCGTCCCGCGCGTCGTCCGTCCCGCGCGCGCGCGAGCGCGACCGTCGATCGCGCGACGCGCGATCGCGCGCGACGCCATGGCGGTCGCGTCGCCGCGCGTCGCGCGCGTCGGTCGTCGCGCGTCGCGCTGTGCGCCGCCGGGACGCCGGGACGCGCGCTATCGTGTGTGGTTTAGGGTTTAGGGTTTAGGCGTGGGTGGTGCGATTCGCGCGCTTAAATAGGTTACAACACGTTTGTACTGTACAACAACGACGAGAACGACGACGAGAACGACGACGCGGGTCGGCGTCGTCGTCGTCGAGGAACGCTCATCGCGGCGTCGTCGTCTCGTCTTTCGAAACCTTCGCGTCGACGTCGACGAAGTCGACGTCGACGCTCGGTAAATCAACGACGAGAACGACGACGAGAACGACGACGCGGGTCGGCGTCGTCGTCGTCGAGGAGCGCTCATCGCGGCTTCGTCGTCTCGTCTTTCGAAACCTTCGCGTCGACGTCGACGAAGTCGACGTCCACGCTCGGTAAATCGTCATAGTAAACCGCGCACTCGGATGGCGTGACGTAGAGTGGAGACTCGTCGTCCTTGAAATAACGCCAACCGAGCGTGGCGGCTCGACCGAACATCAAAGTCGCCATCCCCAGCCACACCGACGTGAGCGAAGCGCCTTCCATTTGCCCAGCCGCCGTCAGCGCTAAGATGCCCCCTCCCGCGGAAATAGCCATGGCTTTGGCGAGGAAGTCGAAATCCGCGCTTCCTTGAAACACGCCGTCGCCGACGAAAACCGCGGAGTTGAGCGGCTGCAAGAGGGCTAAGATTCGTATCGGCGTCGCCGCTTGCGCGGCGATTTCGGCGTCGTTGGTGAATATATACGGCAACTGATCGGCGGACAAGAACACGACGACGCCGACGAGAACGCCCGCGCCGACGCCCCAGCTCAGCGCTCGATCGGCAGCGATGCGCGCGCCGGGAACGTCATTTTTCCCGAGACTCGCAGCCACCAACGCCTGCGCGCTCACGGCGACAGAGTCCAAGCCAAACAGCGTGATCCACCACGCCTGCAAACACACTTGATGCGCGCCCGCGGCGCCGAGCATCGCCGCCGTCGACGTGGCGCGAACGAGTACGGTTTGTAAAAGCACCGTTCGCGCGAGCTGCGACGTCGATCCGCTGACGAGCGTACCCAAGTCGTCGTTGGACTCGTCTGGCAGACGAAAGACGGATTGAAAATCTAAAATCTCCTCATCCATCATGAGCTTCCAAAACCAAATCGCGCCGACCCATTCCGCTACCGTCGTCGCCGTCGCCGCGCCGGCGACGTCGAACGCCGGGAACGGGCCGATGCCGTAAATGAGAAACGGATCCAAGCCGAGGTGGAAAATTTCCGTGACGACGGCGACGTAGAGCGGCGTCCGCGTGTCCAACAACCCGCGAAACGCGCCGACGCCCACCATGACGATCAAGCACGCGGGCAAAGACGCGGCGCGAATTCGCAAGTAATCCTCCCCGTACTCCAACATCCCCTTTATCGTCGGCACGTCGGCGTCGGGAAGCAAATCTTCGCTCGGGTTGAGCAACGCCTCGTGACTCGCCCCGCAAAACGCCAATAAATCATCCGTGAAAACCTCCATGATCCCCATCGTCGCGAACCCGAGCGCGAGCGCGAGCGCCATCGCGCTCCCGACCGTCTTCTTCGCCGCCCGCCGCCCCTCCACCGAATCCCGCCCCCCGCTCGCCGATATTTTCGCCGCCACGAGCGGTCCCGTGACGACGGCTAAAAAGTTAAACAACTTGAAGCAAAACGTAAAGCACGTCGTGCTCACCGCCAACCCCCCCAGCGCCTCCGCCGCGCCGTCTCCCGTCAGCCTTCCGATGAACGCCGTGTCCACCGCGCCCATGACCGGATCCAACAGCAGCTCCGCCACGCCCGGCAGCGCGAGCGCGAAAATCGACGCGTCCAGCAGCCCGAGCGTCTCCGCGCTCGGCGGCGCCCGCGCCCGCCACTCCGCGCACGCGTCCCAGTCCGGAATCGCTTCCCCGGTCGCTCGATCGACGCCCAGGATCGTGCGCCGCGCCCGCGTCCGCGCGTCGCGCGCCGTCGCGTCGTCGGTCGCGCGCGGTCGGGCCGTCGGCATCGCGCGTCGGCGTCGCGCCGCGCGCCCGCGCGTCGCCCGCGCGACGCCGCGACGCGTCGACGGCGTCGCCCGCATCGCCCTCGGCGTCGTCGTCGCGCGCGTCGTCGCGCGCGCGCGTCTGCGCGACGCGCGCGCGCGATCGCGCGGTCGGTCGGTCGGTCGCGCGGTCGGTCGCCGTCCCGCCGCACCGATTTATTTTTTATACATACCACAAACGATATCGCGAATACGATACCCGTCGATCGGACGCATCGACGGGTCGTGACTCAGAAACAGGGGGACTCCCGCGCGCGCGCGCGCCGGGCGTGACTCAGAAACAGGGGGACTCCCGCGCGCGCGCGCGCCGGGACGACGCGGCGCGCCGACGCCGCGCGACGACGCACCGCGGCGCGCGCGCGAGCGACCGCGCCGCATGTCGGACGTCGCGGCGCGATGCGCGGACGCCCTCGAGCGCGCCGCGCGCGGCGCCGAGGGCGCGCGCGCGCGCGCGGAGGCGGTCGAACTCGCGCGGGAGGTGCGACGCGACGACGCGACGCGACGAGACGCGACGACGACGCGACGACGACGCGCGACGCGACGCGATCGGTGACTGACGATGGATCGATGACGCGCGATGGCGATGCGAAGCTGAAAACGGGCGACGCGCGACGAGCGATGGAGGCGTGTCGATCGCTGTGCGCGCGGGGACGCGGGCTCGAGGCGCGACACTTCGGCTTCGGCGTGCTGCGGGACGTGGCGCGGACGCGCTGGCGAGGGCTGACGGCGGAGGAGCGGATGGAGATGGCGAGCTTGGCGCACGGGATGCTGCTGGAGGTGAGCGCGGGAGACGCGGCGGAGGCGTACGCGGTGAAATCAAAGGCGGCGACGCTCGTGGCGGAGACGGTGCGGCAGGAGGGCGCGAGTCTGTGGACGAGGTTGGTGCCGGATTTGGTGAGCATGACGACGGGGGACGAGGCGCAGAGGGCGGAGATGGGGGTGAACGTCATACGGTACGTCGCGGAGGACGTGGCGGTGTATAACGAGGACATGATAGGTGGGAAGATGCGAGAGTTGTTGGGCGGGTTGTCGAGCACGGTGGGGACGATTTTGCCGGCGATTTACGCGCTGATGGAGAAGCATTACACCAAGGCGACCGCGGCGACGGATCGCGAGGTGGCGAAAAGGCACGCCGCGGCGGTGAATGCGGCGCTCGGGGCGGCTGCGGTGTACAGCGAGTGGGCTCCGTTGGCGCCAATCATGCGGAGCGGTTTGATCGAGGCGTGTGGGATGCTCTTGGTGCGTCTAGTTTTCTTCGCGCGCGCGTCTTTTTTTTCTTCGTCCAACACACGAACACGCACGACGCCGATGATGATAATCCAATAAGGATCAACCATCCGAACATCCCTATGTGGAATTTTTGCTAGTACTGTCCGAGGCGCGCGTGAACGACAAAGCGCCGGTGTGTTTGTTTTTTTTGACTCTCGACTGACTCGCGCCGGACGTCACGAACCGCAGGCGAGCGATGAATTTCGTTGCGCGGCGTGCGATGCTTTGAGACACGTCGTCGCTCGCCGTGCCAACGTCGCGCAAGGCGTGGACGAGCAAGATGATCAGGATATCATCAAGGGTTTGACGCTCGCGGCGAACGCGATGTCCACGGCGGCGGAACGCGTGATTTCGCACCCGAACCAAGCCGATCTCGTGAGCGATCCAGAAGAAGTCATGTTCATCAAGAGACTGGGTGAGACGATGGCATCGATGGCGGGGTACCATCTCAGCACGATCACGGACGAGAGCACGCGTAACGTGTTCCTCGAGCGATTGATGGGGCTGTCGCGATTTCCTAGTTTGGAGGTTTTGGACGTCGTTATCGGCGCGTGGCCGGTGATGCTCCGCGCCATGGGTGCCGAGCTTCCCAAGACGTTCGTGCGAGGACCACCGTCGCAAGGAGTTAATAATCCATACAACGCGCAAAAGCTCGAGCCGAACGGGATTCTTCCCATGGGCGCTCCCGAGGTTTTGCTCGAAATCTCGCGCGTGTGGCTCAACGCCGGCGCGGGCATCGCCTCTGGGTTTGACACCAATGGTATTCCGGGTAATAAAGCGGAAGATTGGGCCGATGAATTCGAAAGCGTGGTAGAGCTTCGCGAGACGTGGGTGCAGCTTCGGGCGAAATGGATGGACATCACCAAGTTGTGCACGGCGTTGTGTCCGAGCAGCGCGGCGAATCAAGCGTCGCAAAACACGCTGATGGTGATTTCGTGGACGCAACCAGGCGGACCTTTGGCGAATAGCTCGGATGAAACGAAATGCGCGGCTCTGGAGGGTGCGACGTCGTTTTTAGAAGCCATCATGGTCGCTCTTCCGACCGAGGGTCCGTCGTTTATGGGCTTCGCTAGCACGTTGGAGGCGCTCCTCGGCCAGCTCGTGGCGATTGACTTCAAGGCGCCGCTGAGCAACGCGCAGGTGTCCAAATTGCTCGAAACGTTCGGCAAGTTTGCCCGGGCGCGTCCAGAAGTGGCTCTGACGATAATGAGTCGACTTTTTACGATTTTGAATGAATTGCCCGCCGACGTACAATCTGGAGCGCCGCCGGTGCGGCAGCGCGACATCGTCGCGAGCGGGCGCACGGGCCAGGCGGCGAGACAAAAAGTGTGCGCGGCGATTCTCATAGTTTGTTCAGCGGCCCCGACGGTACGTCAATCGATGCGCTCGACTGATTTTCGACACCAAAGCGCCTCTTAGAAAACTTGACGAGCCTTTTCACTCGTTTCGATTTATGCTGGGGCGCGAAATAAATTCGCGAACGCGGCTCGAGCGCAGCCTCTTCGGCGGCTTCTCTTCGATTCGTGGTCGCCACATATTTTTGACGCGCGCGATTCGAGATTACATCGACTGACGGACAACGCGAACGTGTTTCACATCACGGCAACAGGCTTTGAACCCACATCTGGAGGCTTTTGCCTCTCAAATCGAAACCATGAAATCTTCCGGACGACTGAGCGGCGCCGAGCGAGGTTCGCTCGCCGAGGCGCTCCTCGCGGTTGCTGGGCCGTCCGGCGCGCAGCGCGTGCGCGAAGTTCTCGAGTGGCTGCTGTCATCCGTCCGAAATAGATGGGTTCCTGGGGGTGCGCTCTCGCCAGAGGTTGAGCATCTGTTGGCCATTTCTACGATGGCGGCGGGCGAAGCCGCCGGCGGAACGCAAGGCTTGTCGTCGGCGCACTGGGAGCTGTTTCACGACGTACAACTCACCGAGCGTTGTCTTCGACGGAGTTTGGGTGATGCGGAAACAGCTAAAGTACCGACAGGTTTGATGAAGCCCGTGGACCCACCGCCACCGATATCGGAATGTCCGGCAGTGGATCATATGGAATGGGCCGTCTCGCTCGTCTCGTGCTTGGCGCGAAGAATTCACTCGTACTGGACTCCGCAAGGGAGCGCGGCGATGCACAGTTGCCAATTAGGCGCGGCGCTTGGAATGAGCCCCGAAGAGAAGGCGGCGTATTTGATTCACGGTCCGGCGCGAACGCAAGTTCTCAACGAGGAAGAACCCGGGACGAGCACGACGGCGAGCGCGTCTCGCGATTGGATGCGATGCCTGCGCGATTGCTCGTACTCGGTCTTCGCGTTGTTCAGCATTCACGCTCCCGCGGCATTTTACCCGAACCAAGCCTTAGCGAGCGCGTGTGGTGGGTCTATGTTAGCTGATCTGCCGTACATGGAGCTCAGGCACGTTCGTCAAGTCGTGCACGCGGCGGTGCGACCGATCATGGGGCGGTGTCCGGCGGCGCATCGCGCGATGTGGCAGACGGCGCTCGTGAACCCGCTGTGCGCGGCGCTGCACGACCGCCTCGCCAAGGAATGGGCGAACACGCGCGTGGTGAACGCGACCAAGGCGCAAGAAAGAGGAGATGAAGACGACGAGACGGATGGCGTCGAGGTGAATGATTTGATTTCTGAACGAATTCTTCGCGACATCACGCGGGACCACTGCGCGATGCTCGCCATCGTCGCGGCTCCCGAAGGCACGTTCGGGCGCAAGACCAAAGGGAGTGGGTTGACTGGTGTCATGGGTGATATGTCAAACACGCTATTAGGGACATCGTACGCCGGAGGGAAACACATATTGGATTGGATCGCGCACGGTGACGCTAACGCGATTCGCGCCGGCATCGCCACGGGGGCCGCCGCGCTCACGTGGGAAGACGCGGAATCCACCGGCCACGCCGTGAACTTTGTGCGCGGGCTGTGTGCCGCCGCCGGGAGCGCGAACGCACCGCAAGCGTTGCGAGACAACGTCGGTTCAGATGTCTTCCAAGCCACCCTCGTGGCGCTGACGCAAAGCTCCAACGCCGCGCACCAAGCCGACATTCTCGGCTTGATTCGCGACATCATCATTTGGCTCACCCCGAAGACGCAATCCGTGGTACAAATCTTGATGAGTCTTCCCGGAATGACGCAGCAAGCCCTCGATTCATGCGTGCGAGAGCTCGGTGCCATGCGAAGCGAGAAGAAAGCCGCTAATTTCGTCAAGGACTTCTTAATCAACGCCAGCGGAGGAGGAGAAGAGCTTCGCGCCCTCGTCGAGGCGCGTTCGCAAACCAACAAGAGCGGCGTCGCGATTCAAATACCGAAGACCGCCCCGCGAAATCCAGTGAAGCAATCGACGAGTCCGGACAATCACGGTTTCTCCGCCGAGGCGGCGTCCAACGCGATCGGACTGTGAGAACGTCCCGACGTTTCGTCCCGTCCCGCTCAGTCAACCGCCGTAGCGTTGTCGTAGACCCAACCGACTTAGACATCACTCTCGCGCGCGCCTCGATCGCTCGCCCGCGCGTAAACATGCGCGCCGCGCTCGACGCGTGCTCGACGTCCTACGCCACCGGCGCGCGCGCGCCGCGCGCGCGTTCGCGCCGCCGCCAGCCGTCCTCTCGCGCCACCGCGCGCGCCTCGCGCGACGACGACGACGCGCCGAGGCGTCGGCACGCCCCGCCGCTTCCTCCGCTCGATCCTCGACCGCCGTTGATCACGCACTACGAAGCGCGGCGGTTGCTCGACGCGCGCGCGAACGGCGAGACGTCGTGCAAAGTCAGCTGGGATTTTCACTTTACGACGCCGAACGACGCGCGCGTGGACGCGCTCGGCGCGAGGGCGACGCTGGACGGCGACCGCGAGGTGTTCATGGCTTGGGATGCGATCGAAACGATCGCGGGCGATGAGCGAGGGGTGTACGAGCCGGCCGATGAGGACGATTGGCTCGGAGGTGGGGCGCGCAAGGTGGTGACGTTTAGCGACGACACCGAACGAGCGGTTTCGTTGATGCCGAGCGGCGAGCGCACGTGGCCCACGGCGTTGATCGCGGGGTTTAGCATGCATAGGTTCGGCGTCGGCGTCGATCCGAAGGAAGACACGGAGAAAAAGTTGGGAGCGGTCGCGCCCATACGCAAGAATGCGCGATTGCTCGATATTTGCACGGGGTTGGCGTACACGTCGTGCATGGCGCACGCTCGAGGCGCCGACGTCACCACGATTGAACTCGATCGCACGATGACAAAGATGTGCAGAATGAACCCACATTCAAAAGCACTGTTTGAAGGCGAAATTGAGCAGTTGTACGGCAACGGTGCGGACGTCGTCAAGACGTTTGAAGACTCATGCTTTGACGTTATCATAACCGACCCGCCGACGTTTGCTCTCGCAGGCGAACTCTACTCTGCCGAATTCTACGCCGATCTCAAGCGCATCTTGCGCCCTAAAGGCAAACTGTACCACTATATTGGCGATCCGAAGAGTGCGTCGGGTTCCGGCGTCGCCGCGGGCGTCGTCCGTCGTTTGAAGCAAGTCGGCTTTGACGCCGCCATCGACTACGACGCGCACGGCATAGTCGCCGCCCACGACCGCGTTCGTCTCAACCGCACTTCCAAGGACAAGTCGCCGCGCAAGTCATCATCTAAATCTCGCGGTCGACGCGTCGACGACGCCTCCACGCGTCGTCCGCGCCGCGGTCGCCGTCCCGAGGACTTCGAAGACGACGAGTAGGTAGCCAAAATGTCATGTCAAATTTCAGGTCTATGCGCGAGTCACGACGAACGGTCGAGTGGACTGATCGCGGATTTCATTTCGTGGCGTACAGGTCTATCATTGTCGAGAATCGCTCGCGCGGTGGGGGTGGTTCTTCAAGGGGGTCAAAGTCAAAATATTCGCGCAGCTGTCCTATCACTTCTTCGCGCACATCTAGTTCCGGCCACGCGCGCAAGAAGCGGTTCACCGTAGGCGTGAGCTCGCGTAGCGACACGTAGCCGTCTCGTTGATGTGACAGTGCGATTTGGACGATCAAGTCCACCGCGCTGACGTACATTCGTTGCCAATCGACGACGTAATGCGCTGAATCGGGCGCGCCGTGATCTTGCGCGTA